>OJPB01000047.1_pt1 | contig 77272 bp, 60 predicted proteins | sample 1598391 | NCBI WGS metagenome assembly OJPB01 (sample SAMN03922452, study PRJEB24848) | human gut metagenome | isolation source: stool sample | host: Homo sapiens | place: Germany | collected 2009-11
TGTCTGAATTGGAGTCAAAGATTGGCGACAAGGGTGTATCCAGTGTGACTTTCGACGAAAAGACAGGTGTATTGACTGTAGTTGACGGTACAGGTACAAAAACGTATACCATTAAAACAACAGCTCCTGATGTAGACGAACTAACCATTACTATTGAAGGCAAAGACCTTAAAGTAGACGGAAAAGTGATAGGTCAGGTAGGTGACACAGTCGCAGTGAAAAACGGTGAGTTGACAATCAATGGTACAGCTACCGGCATCAAGGTTGGTCAATATGCTATTTTGGACAATCAAAGCGCAGGTACCGTAACCATCACTCTGCCCGATGCAGACGGCAAATTGCAAACTGTTGAGTTGATGAAAGCATCTGCTGCATTGACTTCTGTACAGTTCCAAAAAGAGAATCCTGAATTCGTTGATATTGAAGGAACTGCCACTGCATTTCAATGGGGTACTGCCCGTATCGCATTCCCTAACTGGGGAGGTAAAAAAGGTGCTATCACCAGAAATCAGTTGATGGTAGGTCAGACTAACGTCGTAAAGGTTCAGGTTACTCCTGCCGGCTATGACTTAGGAGCACAGACACTGACTTTGGTCGATTCAAGAGGCAATGTAGCTCCGGCAAATATAACTGCTGTTGCAAACAACAGATTAATGTCTCGTGCTGCATCGGCTAACGGCAGCTGGGATTTGTCTATCGAAATGACAGACGACGTTACTGCAACCAACATTGCAAAGATATTCAATTACGATCCTGTTGCCGGTACCGGACATATGGCATACACATTATGTGTAAACGGTATTCCTTATACTACTTATGAATTGGCTGTTAAACCCGACGATAATAAGTCTTCTGTTTCCGCAGCCATTACAGGTCTAACCGATGCTGATATAAAATATGTAGCTGCAGACGGACGAGTAGCAAATTTATCATCTGGTAAATTCCCCACCGGAAGCACCGAACTGTTTATCGAAAAGAATAATTTGTATGATTCATATATCACTTTTGAAGGTACAAACAAATCTTTGGCAGAACAATACGGAATCACTGTTGACGGTATGACTATCAATGTTCCTGCTTCTGCTACAGGTGTAACTATCAAGGGTATTGTACATACAATGGCTATCAACGGTTACGAATCTGCAATTACCGGCAACGAAGTTACATTCAATATCATCGGTAGCACAGTAACTGCTCAGAGTATCGCTGCTACAACCCATCAGATTGCACCCGCCGCAACTGCTGCCGATGTTCTGAAAAAAGTACGCATCGATTTAGGTGATGTATTCAAGAATATTCCTGCCGCAACTCGTGAAGCAGCACGTGAAACAGCTCAGTTCTATGTAGTAGAAGAAAAGAGTCAGACCGGCTTCTTGATAGGAGATAATACTGCATTGAGTAACTCTACTTACAATAAGTTCAATACTGTTTCATATCTGAAAGCTGACGAAACACAATGGACAGATAATACAGACGATATTCTTGACTTGCGTTATATCGAATTGGAAGTAGCAGGTAAAGTAGCTGCTGATGCTCAACCGGGTGACTATCAATTGTCATTTGTTGTAATGGATGAGAATTATGTAGCAGGTAGCGGAAATATTAAAGGCAATGAAATCATCAAGATTAATATGCCGGTCAATGTAACTGTTCCTTCATTCGCTGATATGTTTGAACAAGAAGCTGCAGAATGGAATACTGCTAAAACAGAATTCAACGCTAGAATTTACATTGATAACACTACCAACGAACCTCAATTGAGATTTGGTGAAGCCTTTAAGAAAACTGCAAAATATACCGATGCAGAATATTCACAAGTAGTGTATGCTGTTAAATACATTGATAGTAAATCTCCGATTGCAGCAGCAAGTAATACAGAACTGTCAACAGAAGAAGGTGTTGCTACAGTAGGTGGCGGTGGTATTGCAACTTTGGACAAAACAGTTGTTTACAATACAGCAGGAGATGCTTTAAAGGAAACAACTTTTGCAAATATGGTAGCTGCTTATCCGTTGTTCTATCAGGTTGGAACTACTGAATCAGGCTTAACCCAAGACGAGCTTAATATTGTATTAGAAGCATTTACTGTAACATCCACTGCTTATACTTCTAAACTTATCACTCCGCTTTATGGTATCGCATTTGATGGTAAAGACATTATTTTGGATGCTGATGGTAAAGCAACTACTAAACTGGTATTGGATGAATCAAATATGGCTGTAAACAATGCTAATATTACTGCTTCATCGCCAGCTGCCGGACTGACTAACTCCAATCAGGCAAAATATACATTCTTACCAAGCACTTCTATAGCTTCGGCAAATGCCGTTAAGACAGAGTTCTCTATCGAACAAAGCGGTACGAATGTTACTTTAGATGCTGACGGTATTGTTGTTAGCGGTTTAACAGGTATGTCTACATTAAAGGTAACATTTACTGATGCTACAGGTTTGATTTATACTTCCACTGTAAAAATTCAACCCGCCAAATAATGAAGTAGTATAAACCCTACTTATAAATAACTCAAAAGACCGCCTCAATCACTGTGTTGGGACGGTCTTTTTCAATATTCCACACTTTTAACAAACATTGCCAATCTTATTTTCTGTCCTCTTTTACGCCCTGACTTCGTCAATGTGTCCCCCCAAAAAAATCATCATCAAACAACAGAGCGACGCGCTTGTGTCGTTCTATAATCATTGTTCTGCTGATTTGAAGAGAGAAAGTTATAATATTATAAGGTTCTACAAAAGACTCTGATTCTCAACAAAAAGTATTATCTTTGCCAAAGGAAAGGATAGATATTATGGTAAAAACAAAAGCAACAAAAGAAGAAACTTTAGCCAAATTTAAAGCAGCAAGAGAAAAGAAACGTACTTGTCTGGCTAATTTGGAAAAGTCAATGAAGGAAGCCTATAAAAAACGTACAGGTAAGGAGGCTGAAACCTTTTTTGCATTATGAAACAGCTTCTTTCATTGAAACGTATTAACGAAAATTCTTCATATCCGGTAGAAACGACCGGAGAAGATGGATTTTATCAGTTCTTTACAGACGGGGGAGTACATTATTCTGTAGGGTTTATGGAAGATGATATTTTACTGTCACAGAACTCATATCAATTGATTATAGCCAATATCAATAACCATAAATCTCCCCGTGACCATAAAGTACGTGATACGATTATTGCTATCGTTGATGAATTTTTCAGGAACAACAACTCAACATTGCTCTATATTTGTGAGACCGGTGACAGCAAGCAAAGTATACGTAGCCGATTGTTTGAGTATTGGTTCTCCACTTATAATCGGAAGGCTCTTTTTACAATGATTTCATCTTCAATTGTTGATGAAGAAGGTGTCGTAAACTTTGCAACGATAATTCTTCGTAATGACAATCCAAATTTATCGGAGATTATAACTGAATTTACCGAATCAATCCAATTACTTAGTCAAAAACCTGAATGATAGGATAAGTGCCGATTTCAGGAACTTTAAACCCTTTGCTTACCAATAGCCAATATAATCTATTTCACTCCAGAACACGGTTGCTAACAGTATTACTGTGACCGGTTTGACAGGCATGTCTACATTAAAGGTAACATTTACCGATAACTCAAAAGACCGCCTCAACCACTGTGTTGGGACAGTCTTTTTCAATATTCCACACCTTTAACAAACATTGCCAATCTTATTTTCTGCCCTCTTTTATGCCTTATTTAACTACTCAAAAACAGATAATCTTCTAAATAATTGAATAGCAAAGAGAAAATCACTAAATTTGTCGCATCAATTGAAATTACGTAATTATCATTTTAAAATGAAGGAAGAATTCGAGCTAATCGCCAAGACTTTCCAGGGACTGGAAGAGGTTCTGGCAAAAGAACTCACCGAGCTGGGAGCCAGCAATATAGAAATAGGAAGACGCATGGTATCTTTTACCGGCGACAAGGAGATGATGTATAAGGCTAACTTCTATCTGCGTACAGCCATCCGTATCCTGAAACCCATTAAACACTTTGAAGCCAAAAATGCTGATGAAGTGTACGAAGCTATTAAATCCATCGCATGGGAAGAGTATTTAGACACCAACAAGAGCTTTGCAGTAGATGCAGTAGTATTCTCGAATGAATTCCGCCATTCAAAGTTCGTAGCCTATAAGGTGAAAGACGCCATCGTAGACTACTTCCGCGAGAAGAACGGCGAACGCCCTTCCATACGCATCAATAACCCTGATGTAGCACTGAACATACACATTGCCGAAGACAAATGTACTTTGTCACTCGATAGTTCCGGCGAATCATTACATCGCCGCGGTTATCGCCAGGAGGCAGTAGAAGCTCCGTTGAACGAAGTATTGGCAGCCGGTATGATTTTAATGACCGGCTGGAGAGGCGAATGTGACCTGATAGACCCGATGTGCGGTTCGGGAACTATTCCTATCGAAGCAGCCTTGATTGCACGTAATATCGCTCCGGGCGTATTCCGCAAAGAATTTGCTTTCGAAAAATGGAATGACTTCGACCAAGAATTATTCGATACAATTTATAACGATGATTCACAAGAACGTGAATTCACACACAAAGTATACGGATATGACAATAACCCGAAAGCCAATGAAATTGCAACACATAATGTGAAAGCAGCAGGACTGAGCAAAGAGGTAATCTTAAAAATACAACCGTTCCAGCAATTCGAACAACCAAAAGAAAAGAGTATTATCATCACCAACCCTCCTTACGGTGAACGTATTTCGACAAACGATTTATTAGGTTTATACCAAATGATTGGCGAACGACTGAAACATGCATTTGCCGGAAATGATGCATGGATATTGAGTTATCGTGAAGAATGCTTCGACCAGATCGGATTGAAACCATCAGTCAAAGTACCGCTGTTTAATGGTGCTTTGGAATGTGAATTCCGCAAATATCAATTGTTTGACGGCAAATATAAAGAGTTCCGCACTGAAAATAAAGACAGAGATTTCAAACCACGACGCGAAGATACTCGTCCCCGTCGCAACAGTGAAAGAGTGGAATACGGAGAACGGCGCGAACGACGCAACTTTGACGACAAACGCGAAGGACGTGGAGATTTCAAGAACAGAGACAGAAAAGACAGAGGAAACGAAGAAAGAAAAGAATTCAAACCACGCTTTAAAAGAGAGGAAAAATAGTAAAAAAATAACCGACCTGAGATTCTGATTCAGAAATTCAGGTTGGGGAAAAATAAGAAGCTATGAAGAATATTATACTAAAAAGTCTACTTATATTAATGACATCATGTATCTCTACTATGAATGTTATAGCGCAAGATAAGAAAAGTTTTACTCTCGAAGATTTGATGCCGGGAGGAAACAATTATTTCAATCTGCAACCCAAGAATCTGCATGGACTGAAATGGTGGGGAGACGTATGTGTCAACGCCGACATAGAAGAGGTAAAAGCGGTGAACCCGACCAACGGAAAAGAGACTGTTCTCTTCACCTTACAAGACACAAATGACTTACTGGCAGCCAAGGAACTGGGAAAGATGAATCATTTATACAATGTATCTTTTCCATATGCCGAAAAGTGGATGCTGGTAAACACATCTACCCACAAAGTGCTGATTGACTGTGACAAAAAAGAAATAATATGGAGCCAGCCCATCGCTGCCAAAGCAGCCAACCAAGACTGGAACAAAGACAGCCGTTCGCTGGCTTATACCATTGCCAATAATTTGTTTGTAACCACAGCAGACGGTAAAACCCACCAAGTAACCGATGAACCCAAAGGCATCGTATGCGGTCAAAGTGTACACCGTCAGGAATTCGGTATTTATAAAGGTACATTCTGGAGTCCGAAAGGAAACCTGCTCGCTTTTTACCGCATGGATGAAACAATGGTAACGGATTACCCGCAAGTGAATACCACTACCCGTATCGCCACCCTCGAACCGGACAAGTATCCGATGGCAGGAATGACCAGCCATAAAGTTACCGTGGGAGTTTACAATCCTGCAACCGAAAAAACTGTTTACCTGAAAGCCGGTGACCCGACCGACCGCTATTTCACTAACATCAGCTGGAGCCCGGACGAAAAAAGCGTTTATGTGATAGAATTGAACCGTGACCAAAATCATGCAGAACTAGTGCGGTACAATGCAGAAAACGGAGAAAAAGATGCCGTGCTCTATGTGGAAGAACATCCCAAATATGTAGAGCCGCAACATATACTCACGTTCCTACCCTGGGATGAAACAAAATTTCTCTACCAAAGCCAACGTGACGGATATAACCATCTGTATCTGATGGATACACAATTGAAAGCAGAACCGACCTCATTCCGTACCGAAACAGATGGAACTTGTTATGAATATACTCATGTGAAGCAACTCACCCAAGGCACATGGTTAGTGAAAAACATTTTAGGTTTTAACCCTAAAGCCAAAGAAATCATCATCATGAGCACCGAGGTTTCTCCGTTACAGAGCAACGCATACGCCGTGAATGTAAAAACCGGAAAGCGCCGTCTCATCGGAAATAAGGATGGGATGCACAATGTACAACTGTCGGCAAGCGGTAAATATGTGATAGACAACTATACTTCTTCCACAGTCCCTCGTAATATCGACATTGTTCCTACTTCGGGTAAAGGAAAAAATATCAATTTGCTGACTGCTGCCAATCCGATGGATGCTTACAATATGCCCGAAATCACCCTTGGCACCATTAAAGCGGCCGACGGCAAGACAGATCTTTATTATCGTTTGATAAAACCGGTAAACTATGACCCCAACAAGAAATATCCGGCAGTCATCTATGTTTATGGCGGTCCTCATGCACAGATGATACACAATGTACGCAACTATGGTGCAGGAGGATGGGATATTTACATGGCCCAGCTGGGTTATGTAATGCTGACTGTCGACAGCCGCGGCAGTGACAATCGCGGACTGGAGTTTGAGAACTGCACCTTCCGCCAATTGGGTACAGAAGAAATGAAAGATCAGGTAAAAGGAGTGGAATTTCTGAAATCACTCGGTTATGTAGACGAAAACCGCATCGGTGTACATGGTTGGAGCTTCGGCGGCTTCATGACCACCAATCTCATGCTGACCTATAATGATATCTTTAAGGTAGGTGTAGCCGGTGGTCCGGTTATCGATTGGGGGTATTATGAAGTAATGTATGGCGAACGCTATATGGACAGTCCGCTCAGCAACCCGGAAGGCTATAATAAAGCAAATCTGAAATTGAGAGCCGGCGACCTGAAGGGACGGCTGATGCTGATTCATGGTGGTGAAGACCCCACCTGTGTACCACAACACAGCTACACCTTCCTGCGTGCATGCATTGATGCAGGTACACATCCCGACTTCTTCATCTACCCGGAAGACGGACACAATATGTTCGGCCGTGACCGTGTTCACTTATACGAACACATCACCCGCTATTTTGAAGACCATCTAAAATAATAAATTCAATATCAGAATATGAAACTGTTACTATTAGGCTCAGGCGGACGCGAACACGCCCTGGCATGGAAGATTGCCCAAAGCCCCAAGATTGAGAAACTGTATATAGCTCCGGGAAATGCCGGAACAAGCGAGGTAGGCGAAAATGTAGCTATCAAAGCCGACGACTTTGCAGCCATCAAAGAGTTTGTAGTAAAAAACGATATAAACATGGTAGTGGTAGGTCCCGAAGACCCACTGGTTAAAGGAATATACGATTACTTCAAGAACGACGAAGCACTGAAAAACGTACCTGTTATCGGTCCGTCAAAGGCAGGTGCCGTACTGGAAGGAAGCAAAGAATTTGCAAAAGGATTCATGCAGCGTCATCACATTCCGACTGCCGGTTATAAGAGCATTACTGCCGCTAATCTGGAAGAAGGTTTGGCATTTCTCGAAACACTGGAAGCTCCGTATGTACTGAAAGCCGACGGACTGTGTGCAGGCAAGGGGGTATTGATTCTGCCTACACTGGAAGAAGCCAAGAAAGAATTAAAAGAAATGCTGAGCGGTATGTTCGGTGATGCTTCCGCCACTGTAGTCATTGAAGAGTTTCTGAGTGGCATCGAATGTTCCGTATTCGTTCTGACAGACGGAAAGAACTACAAGATTCTGCCCGAAGCAAAGGACTACAAACGCATAGGTGAAGGCGACAAAGGTTTGAATACCGGTGGCATGGGTAGCATTTCTCCTGTTCCGTTTGCCGATAAGGAATGGATGCAAAAGGTAGAAGACCGCATCATCCGTCCCACTGTGGAAGGATTGGCTGCCGAAGGCATCGAATACAAAGGTTTCATCTTCTTCGGTCTTATCAATGTAAAAGGTGAACCGATGGTGATTGAATATAATGTCCGCATGGGCGACCCTGAAACAGAAAGCGTGATGCTTCGCATCAAGAGTGATTTGGTAGAACTCTTTGAAGGAGTGGCTGCCGGCAACCTGAATGAGAAGACATTGGAAATAGACCCGCGTTCTGCCGTATGTGTCATGCTGGTATCGGGCGGATATCCCGAGCACTACGACAAAGGCTTTGCCATCAACGGGCTGGATGCTGTTGAAGACAGTATCGTATTTCATGCCGGAACCGCATTGAAAGACGGAAAGGTAGTAACTAGCGGCGGACGTGTCATTGCAGTCAGCTCATACGGTGCCGATAAATCAGAGGCATTGGCCCGGTCTTTTGCCAATGCCAAGAAGATTGATTTCGAAAAGAAGTATTTCCGCTCGGATATCGGATTCGACCTTTAATGGTGTCATAGTTGAAAAGATAATGTATGACAGGCTATAATAAACTCCAGACAGAGATAGCGACGGGAAGGTTAACCCTTCCCGTTGTTATCCTTATATGCCTGTTTTTATGGGGAGTCAGCATTCATTCATGGAATGAATTGATTAGTTTTATATCGTGTGCATTGACCGGATACATGATGATTGAAATAAATACAGCCTTCACCCTGATACGAACCCGGACGATGCTGCACGTCAGCCTGTTTGGGTTTATCATATCGGCATGTATGTTTCTTCATCCATTCCATATCTCCAATCTCGTTCCACCGGCATTTTTCATTGCTCTGTTCCAATTATTTCGCAGCTACGAATCCGGACAGGCATCAGGGAACATCTTTCATTCCTTTTTCTTTATCGGACTCGGTAGTCTGGCTTTTCCACAACTATTGTATTTCGCTCCTTTGTTCTATATCAGTATGATCAGTTTTCGTTCTTTGTCGGCAAAAACATTCTTTGCCGGACTGGTTGGGCTGATAGTTCCCTATTGGTTTCTCTTCGGCTATGCCTTTTATAACGGTAAAATAGAACTGTTTTACAGCCCATTGCAGTCATTAATACAATTCCAGCCTATCCACTATACCGGTTTTACTCCCGATCAAATTATTTCGTGGGGAGGCATTACATTGATATCACTGACATGCAGCGTGCACTATTTTATAGTTTCCTATTTAGACAAGACGCGTACACGTTTATTCCTCTCATTTCTGATAGCCATCGAAGCATGGATTTATGCACTAGGTTTGTTACAGCCTCAGCACTTCAGTGTGTTGTTGCAATTACAAATCATTATGATGTCCATTTTAACAGGACATTTATTTACTTTAACCCGTAATCGCTTTTCCGGCATCTTTTTCATCATTACATTTGTTACCTTAATAACATTAGCTATTTATAATTTATGGATGCAATTCTTCAATTCCTGATAGACTGGGGGTATTGGGGGCTATTTCTCGGCTCTTTTATTGCCGGCAGTGTTCTTCCTTTCAGTTCGGAAGCTGTACTGGCAGCTTGTGTCGGTCCGCTGGGACTGGACCCGGTAATAAGTATTGCCGCAGCCACAGCCGGAAACGTATCCGGAGGCATGACCTGCTACTGGATGGGACATTTGGGTAACATGGAATGGATAGAGAAATATTTCCATGTCAAAAAAGAAAAAATGGACCGTGCCGAGAAGTTCGTACACGGACGGGGAGCATGGATGGCATTCTTTGCTTTTATCCCCATTTTGGGAAGTGCCATTTCCATCGTACTGGGCATGATGCGTGCCAATATATGGATTGTCATTCTGGCCATGACAATCGGAAAGGTACTTCGATATGCATTGTTGGTTTGGGGAGTGCTGGAAGCCTCCGCTTTAATGAAGTAATTTTATGGAACTGGAACAGACAGCAGACGGCAGTTATACACTCTATGTACCTGAGCTGGATGAGCATTATCATTCGGTAAAAGGAGCATTGACGGAGTCACAGCATATATTCATCGAAATGGGACTGAAGCATTCTCCGGTTGCCGAACCGCGTATTCTCGAAATAGGACTGGGCACAGGCCTGAATGCTTTCCTCACCCTGCTTACCGCAGAAGAGATTCGGAAGAAAGTATATTATACAGGCATCGAACGGTATCCGCTAAGCGAAGATACCGTACATAAATTGAATTATCCCGGCCTCATAGGAAAAGGACACGAAGACGATTACTACGCCATTCACCGTGCCGGATGGGAAACGGACGAGGTACTCTCTCCGTGGTTCACACTCCATAAGATAGAAGGGGATTTTACCCGCCTTTTTCATTCGGAAGAAGCAAGACAGACCTCTCTATCCGGTTATGACATTATCTATTTTGATGCGTTTGCACCCGAAAAGCAGCCGGAAATGTGGGAACAGTCTCTATTCAACTCTCTATATGAAATATTAAACAAAGGAGGTATCCTGACCACCTACTGCGCCAAAGGGATAGTAAGAAGAATGTTGCAGGCAGCCGGGTTTACAGTGGAACGTCTTCCGGGACCTCCGGGTGGAAAACGTGAAATATTACGTGCCACCAAATAAACGCTCAATAAATGAAAATATGAAACGAATCGTTCTCTTTCTCGTCACTCTGCTTTGCCTGAGTGCTTGCGGCTCCAAGCAGCAACAGTCCGGCAAAGAGACATTAACCGTTACACTCGAGCCGTTGCGATACTTCACGGAAGTCATTGCCGGAGATAAATATAATGTAGTCAGTATGGTTCCTAAGGGCAGCAGCCCGGAGACTTACGACCCTACTCCGCAACAGTTGGTCAATCTGGACAAAAGTACTGCCTACTTACGCATCGGTTACATTGGATTCGAACAAGCATGGATGGATAAATTGACTTCCAACGCCCCGCACCTCAAGGTATTCGATACTTCTAAAGGTATAGACCCTATCTATGAGGAAGAACACAACCATGGTGACCATCATCATGGAGGAGGTATCGAGCCACACATTTGGAACTCAACCCGAAATGCTTCTATAATAGCTGATAACATCTATGCTGCCCTGTACCGGTTGGACAGTACCAATGCACCCTATTACAAACATCGTCTGGATAGTTTGCAAGGCATTATCACCCGGACAGACAATGAACTTCGCGGACTACTGCAACATGCAGATACCACTTTTCTTATTTATCACCCGGCATTAAGCTATTTCGCCCGCGATTACGGATTAAAACAAATCAGCATCGAAGAAGGAGGAAAAGAACCCTCGCCTGCTCATCTCAAAAATTTAATCGAGACCTGCCGCCGTGACAATGCTCACGTCATCTTTGTACAGCAGGAGTTTGATACGCGTAACGCCAAATTGATAGCCGATGAACTGGGAGTAGATGTCATCCCGATTAATCCGCTGAGCTATGATTGGCAGGAAGAAATGATAAATATAGCAAAGGCCCTTACCAAATAAAAGTGCTTATGACAAACCATCCTATTATACAACTAAACGATATCTCTGCCGCTTATGATGGAAAGACCGTACTCAGCCGTGTCAACCTGAACGTATATGAGCATGATTTTCTAGGTGTTATCGGCCCTAACGGAGGCGGAAAAACGACACTGATTAAATTAATCCTTGGACTGCTGAAACCGGTATCAGGCACCATCCGTTTTTATAAGAACGGCAAAGAAGTGCCGGAAATAACCATGGGATACCTGCCTCAGTACAACAGCATTGATAAGAAGTTTCCTATCTCGGTATACGAAGTTGTATTGTCCGGACTCAGCAAACAGAAATCATTGTTGCACCGCTATTCCCCGGAACAGCATGAACAGGTCAGGAGAATCATTTCCCGCATGGGACTGGAGGGACTGGAAGGACGTGCTATCGGTGAGCTGAGTGGCGGACAACTGCAACGGGCACTTCTGGGACGGGCACTTGTATCCAACCCGGAAGTGGTGATACTGGACGAACCTAACACATACATAGACAAACGCTTTGAAGCAAAATTATACTCTTTGCTGGAAGAAATCAATAAAGAACGGGCGATTATCCTGGTAAGTCACGATATCGGCACTGTCTTGCAGAACGTGAAGACAATAGCCTGTGTCAACGAAACACTGGATTATCACCCCGATACAGAAGTTCCCACCGAATGGCTGGAAGAGCACTTCGGATGCCCCATTGAACTGTTGGGACACGGCAATTTCCCCCATCGCATACTAAAATGTCACTGCCACGAAGACGGGCAGACTGAAAACAAAGATAAATAATTATCTACCGTAAGAGGCTGACCCCAAAAGTATATTGCACTCAGAATGACAGAATGAGCTGCCAAACTTTTCAGCCGGCCTCCTACAGTGGATAATTATGTTTATCACATCTTTACTTTCGTTTTCAAACGGATATCCTTGGAAGAAGCACCTACCCATATCTCAAACTCCCCGGATTCAAACACCCAGTCGGATTTCTTCTCACTGAAATACTGAAAAGCATCTCTGTCCAATGTCACCGAAACATGCTTTGTCTCGCCGGGACGAAGGAATACTTTTTGGAAACCTTTCAACTCCTTCAACGGACGTGCTTCCTTCGAAGCAATATCACGCACATATACCTGAGCCACTTCCGCTCCTTCATAGCCTCCCGTATTCGTTATATTGAAAGAGAGTGCAACCGACTTGTTCTTCTTGTCTATTTCCGTCAACTGCAAATCCGAATACTCGAACGAAGTATAAGACAAACCGTATCCAAACGGATAAAGCGGCTCGACCTGTTTCCGGTCATATCCACGATAACCCACGAATATTCCTTCATTATAATACACCTTCCGTTCTTTACGTGTCTCATCATAATTGCCACAAGCCGGAGAATCTTCCCATCTCTTTTCTATGGTAAAAGGCAACTTGGCTGAAGGAACCACCTTTCCCGACAGCATTTCGGCAAACGCTCGTCCTCCTGCCTGTCCCGGATACAGCAAATGCACCACTGCCTTTACCCGGTCAATCCACGGGCTCATTCTCACACCGCCTCCGGCATGCAGGCTGACAATAAGATTCGGATTTACCTCAGCCAGTTGATTTATCAATATATCCTGACCGTAAGGCAGTTCAAACGGACGGTCACGTCCTTCCAACTCAATGCTGCCGTCCAGACCGCCACAGAATATCACCACATCTGCCTGACGTGCCAACCGCAAAGCTTCCGAAAAATCAAGATTGCCTTTATAATCATATCCCAAACGAATCTCTGCCGGCAAACTTCGCTGGTTAAGGTATTCCAACTTCACATGCAGCCGTGCCCCCTTCTGACCGTCCACTGCCACTTGCCTGCAATCAAAAGACTGAGAAGCAGAGGCATCCAGGCACAACTTTCCGTCAATCCACAAACGGTATCCTCCTTGTGCGTCAACAAAGAACAGAAGACTGTCATTCCGTTCCACGGGAACATAGCCTTCCCATTCCACACGATAATCCTCGCCCAAACCTTCCTTCGGAGTTCCCCACCAAGAGAAATCCACATGCCGGTCGATTCTTTCCATCACCGGCTCCTTGTCCGAACTTTTTGCAGAGACAGAAGACGAAACAGCAGAAACACCATTATGACTATCTTCCGTTCTTCCCGCCGCCTTCGCCTGTTGCTGCATCAGCTTATCGGGCAAAGCACTGCCGTCGCCTTGCCCCATTTTATAATATTTTGCTCTCAGTCCTTGTTTTCCATCCTCGGTATAAAACTTAGCAGAACGGAACAATCTCGGCTTATATGCATTGGATATTCCTTCCGCATACCACACTTCCGCATCGGGATATTCCGCCTCTATCCCTTGCAGAACAGAAGTAACATGCCAAGGATGTACCTTAGAACTGCCACCACCCCCATAAGTAGTGCCGTTTACATTATTCTGCCTGTCCGTCACCAGGTTATAACAAGCATTGGGTCCGATTACTGCAATCTTAGTCACCCGCTTCAACGGCAACAGGTTATCTTCATTCTTCAGAAGAATCATTCCCTCCTTGGCTGCCTCGTATGCCATTCGGTTGGCTTTCGGGTTATAAACAGGAATAGTCGTATCCAACTGCGGGCGGTCAAAAAATCCCATTTCGATGCAGGTTCCGTAAATCCTCCGTACCTTCTCGTTAATAGTCTCCTCCGTCACCACTCCCTGTTCAATGAGAGGTAACAATTTCTCTCTGACAAACCAGTCGTTACTGCCCATCTCAAGGTCAAGTCCATGGTTAGCAGCCTTGTCTGCCGAATAGGTACATGCCCAGTCGGACATCAGCATTCCTTTAAATCCCCATTCCTTCTTCAATATATCGATAAGATATTTATTTTCCGTACAATATACGCCGTTCAACAAGTTATAGCCGGTCATCACAGCTTTCACCCCCGCCTTTTGCACTGCTGCCTTAAATGCCGGCAAGTATATCTCTCGCAACGCACGCTCGGACACTTCCGAACTGACCCTATAACGGTCGTACTCCTGGTCATTGGCTGCAAAATGTTTCACGGTGGCTATCACACCCCTTTCCTGCACCCCCTTGATGAAAGGAACAACCATCTCCGAAGACAGATAAGGGTCTTCACCCATGTATTCAAAGTTCCGGGCCCCCTTTGAAGCTCTGTAAGTGTTCACTCCCGGCGCCAAAAGGAAGTGAATGCCCCGGGCACGCCATTCCTGTCCGTAGCAGTCGCCTACCCGGGCTGCCAAGTCCCTATTCCATGATGCCGCCAAAGACAATGCCGACGGAAAGGCTGTCGCCTTGCCGAACAATCCCCATGAAGCAAGTCCCAAAGGTCCGTCCGCCAGTTTGAAAGCAGGTATACCCAATCGTTCGCAAGGATGAAGATAGAAATCCTGATAACCTGCCAACAAGTCTATCTTTTCTTCCAGTGTCATCCGACGGACTAAATCTTCCACTCTCTCCTCCACCGGCAAGTCTGCCCGGCGGAAAGGATAATCCTGAGCACTTATCTTCCATACAGAAGTACATAACAAAATGCAACAAGCGACAATTACTCTATTCATGAAATTCATATTCTTTAGATTTAATAAGTGAGGCGAAATTACAAAAAAAACTCTAAGACTGACAGTCGTAACACTAAATAACAGACATTCAGACGGTAAATAACTATTTCTTTACTATCTTTGTGCCCATCGAATGTTAACGAAACAAATATAATTTCATGAAACAGTACAAATTAGTAAACAATCTGGTTGGTTGGGTTACTTTTGTCATCGCAGCAATTACCTATTGCATGACTATTGAACCGACTGCCAGCTTCTGGGATTGCCCGGAATTTATCACTACCGGCTACAAACTTGAGGTAGGACACCCCCCCGGCGCACCTTTCTTTATGCTTACCGCCAACTTATTCAGCCAGTTCACAAGCGACCCCGGCCAAGTGGCCCGGATGGTAAACACCATGAGTGCCCTGATGAGTGCGGCGTGTATCTTATTCCTGTTTTGGAGTATCACACACCTCGTAAAAAAACTGGTATGCCCCGACGATAACGAAATGACATTGGGCAAACTCATTACTATAATGGGTTCGGGTCTTGTGGGAGCTTTGGCTTACACATGGAGCGACACCTTCTGGTTCAGTGCCGTAGAAGGTGAAGTATATGCCTATTCCAGCCTGTTCACAGCAGTGGTATTCTGGCTTATCCTGAAGTGGGAAAGCGTGGCAAACGAACCTCACAGTGACCGTTGGCTCATTCTGATAGCCTATCTGACAGGACTTTCCATTGGTGTGCACTTGCTTAACTTACTGTGTATCCCCGCCATTGTATTGGTTTACTATTACAAAAAGAACCCCGATGCCAACCTGAAAGGCAGCCTGCTTGCCTTAGCCGGCTCGATGGTGCTGGTGGCTGCTGTACTTTATGGCATCGTACCGGGCGTAGTGAAAGTGGGCGGATGGTTTGAACTACTGTTTGTCAACGGATTAGGAATGCCTTTCAACAGCGGATTGATTGTTTACATCATCCTGTTGGCCGCCTCCATCATTTGGGGTGTATATGAAAGTTATGTGGAAAAGAGCCGCAAACGCATGAACATCTCCTTCCTTGTCACCATTGCCATGCTGGGCATCCCATTCTACGGACACGGATGGAGCAGCACGTTCATCGGCATCATTGTCTTGGCAGCATTAGGTATCTACCTGTTTGCCAAGCTGGACAAAAAATACCAAATCAGTGCACGCACGCTCAATACCTCTTTGCTTTGCATCATGATGATTATGGTAGGTTATTCATCCTACGCGCTCATCGTGATTCGTTCCACAGCCAATACACCGATGGATCAGAACTCACCGGAAGATATCTTCACGCTGGGTGAATATCTTGGCCGCGAACAATACGGAACCCGTCCTTTGTTCTACGGACAGGCCTACACCTCAAAACCGGCACTGAAGGAAGTGGACGGCGGATGCGTGTATGATGTGACAGAAGGAGCTCCGGTATATCAACGGAAAGAAAAAGCTACTCCCGACGAAAAAGACAGCTACGAAGTGGTTCGTCATAAAACAGAATATAAATATGCACAGAATATGCTGTTCCCGCGTATGTACAGTGATGCACCCGGTCACCCGCAAGCCTACGAAGACTGGCTGGGCGGCGTGGAAGGTACACAAGTGCCTTACGACCAATGCGGACAGATGATGATGGTAAAGGTTCCTACCCAATGGGAGAACATCAAGTTCTTTTTCTCTTATCAAGTGAACTTCATGTATTGGAGATACTTTATGTGGAACTTTGCCGGACGTCAGAATGACATTCAGGGACAAGGAGAAATAGAACACGGAAACTGGATTACCGGCATTCCGGTCATTGATAAATTCCTGGTAGGTGACCAAAGCCTGCTCCCCTCCGACCTGAAGAACAATAAAGGGCATAATGTATTCTACTGTCTGCCTCTTTTACTCGGACTTATCGGTCTGTTCTGGCAGGCTTACAAAGTGAGACGCATCACCACACCGGACGGAAAAATAATCTATGAACCGATTGGTATCCAACAGTTCTGGATTGTATTCTTCCTGTTCTTTATGACCGGTCTTGCCATTGTGCTTTACCTGAACCAGACACCTCTTCAACCCCGTGAACGCGACTATGCTTATGCCGGTTCGTTCTATGCTTTCGCAATCTGGATTGGTATGGGTGTGGCAGGTATCTCAGAATGGTTACAGAAGAAAATCGGTGAAAAACCGGCATCCGTTCTTGCAACAGTTGTTTGCCTGTTGGTTCCCATCCAAATGGTAAGCCAGACTTGGGATGACCACGACCGCAGCAACCGCTATGTGGCACGCGACTTCGGACAAAACTATTTGAGCACTGTTCAGGAAGAAGGCAATCCGATTATCTTCACCAATGGTGACAACGATACATTCCCCTTGTGGTATAATCAGGAGACTGAAGGCTTCCGCACCGACGTGCGTGTGTGCAACCTGAGTTACCTGCAGACAGACTGGTATATTGACCAGATGAAGCGTCAGGCATACGATTCACCTGCCGTACCTATCGACTGGAGTCGCCTGGAATATGTGCAGGGACATAACGAAGCCGTTGCCATCCGTCCCGAAGTAATGGAAAGCATCAAGAACTTCTATAAACAAAACCCCGAAGATGCTGTGAGAGAGTTCGGAGAGAATCCTTATGAACTGAAGAATATCCTGAAATACTGGGTACGCTCTCCGAAAGAAGGTCTGCAGATGATTCCTACAGACAGTATCGTCATCAAGCTGGACAAAGAAGCCATCAAACGCTCGGGCATGATGATTCCCGACTCATTGCACGGTGAGATACCCGAGTATATGAACATCTCACTGAAAGGCAAGCGTATGCTTTACAAGAGTGAACTGATGATGCTCGAAATGCTGGCAAACACCAACTGGGAACGTCCGTTGTACATGGCCATCACCGTGGGCAGCGACAATCACCTGAACTTAGGCAACAACTTCATTCAGGAAGGTCTTGCCTACCGCATCACTCCGTTCAATACCACAGCACTCAACGCACGCATCGATTCGGAAAAAATGTATGACAACCTGATGAACAAGTTTAAGTTCGGAGGCATTGACAATCCGAATATCTATATTGACGAGACAGTCATGCGCATGTGCCTGACACACCGCCGTATGTTTATCCAACTTGCCAGCCAACTGATAAAGGAAGGCAAGAAAGACAAAGCACTGGAAGTTCTCGACTATAGTCTGAAAGTAATTCCCAGCACAACCGTGCCCCATGATTATATCATGAGTAGCTCGAAAGAAATGGCAGACGATTATCTGGCTTTGGGCGAGACGGAAAAAGCAGAAGCCATCCTGAGCGACCTGGCAAACAAGGCAGTGGAATATATCAGCTGGTATCTGAGCCTTGACGACCAACGCTTGGCCAATTCGTATGAAGAGTGTGTCCGCAATTTCTATATTCTGGACGAACTCAACAAGACTTTGGCACGTTGCAATACCGCAAGCGGTGTGGAAAGCGAAAGCGAACAGAAACCGAAATCGGATATGTCGGCACACTATGTCAAGAAGTTTGAAGAACTTTATGAAGTATTCAACAACCGCGTAGGCGGAAAAAGAAAATAAAAAGCACGCACGCTTATGTTAATAGAACAACCGCCACTGATACTCCGCATGCTCTATCCACGCGCCTTCTGGCGCATGGATAAGCATGTCAAAGCGGTCTATCTTACATTTGATGACGGACCTATTCCCGAAATCACGCCATGGGTGCTCGATTTGCTGGATAAATACAATATCAAAGCCACCTTCTTTTTGGTGGGCGACAATGTACGCAAGCATCCCGAAGAATTCAAGATGATAGTAGACCGCGGACATCGGCTGGGCAACCATACTTTTAACCATATTCGCGGATTCGAATACCGGAGCGATAATTATCTGGCCAACACCGATAAGGCAAACGAACTGATTCACACCAACCTCTTCCGACCGCCACACGGACACATGCGCTGGATGCAATATATGGTGCTCCGCCACAAATACCAGATAGTAATGTGGGACCTCGTCACCCGCGACTACAGCAAACGACTGAACGGGCGGCAAGTGCTACGCAAGGTCAAGCACTATGTGCGCAACGGCTCCATCATCACCTTCCACGACTCGCTTAAAGCAGAAAAAAACATGAAATATGCATTGCCGAGAGCCATTGAATGGTTACTGGAACAAGGATATGAATTCAAGGTGTTCGACTAATCACAGCCGGATAACCATTCAAATAAAAACACACAAAACCATGATGAAAAGAAAAACACTTCAATTACTGACCGGCGCATTGCTTTGCCAACCACTGTCGGCAGGAGAGCTCCAAGCGCAAGAACAAGACAAAGAACGCCCCAATATCCTATTCATTCTATCGGATGACCACACCTCACAGTCATGGGGCATTTACGGAGGTATACTGGCTCCGTATGTAAAGAACGACAATATCAAACGCCTTGCCGATGAAGGATGCGTGCTGGACAACTGCTTTTGCACCAATTCCATCTCTGCTCCCAGTCGCGCCACCATCCTGACAGGTGCCTACAGCCACCTCAACGGTGTAAGAACATTGGAAGACAGCTTCGACCGCGACCAGGACAATATTGCCAAACAAATGCAGGCAGGCGGCTATCAGACAGCCCTTTTCGGTAAATGGCACCTCAAGACACAACCCTCCGGCTTCGACACCTTCAGCGTGTTTCACGACCAGGGAGAATACATTAACCCGGTTTTCAAAACAGCCGAAAACTGGAAAGATGATACCGAAGGACGATACGGCACAGAAGAAAAAGGCTTCTCCACCGACTTGGTGACAGACAAATGTATCCAATGGATGGAAGAACGCAACACCGATAAACCGTTCATGCTCTGCTGCCACTTTAAGGCAACCCATGAGCCGTGGGATTTCCCCGAACGCGTGAAACATCTATATGATGACGTAACCTTTCCCGAACCCGACACCATGATGGAGTTCGATACCATTGCTTCGGGACGCACCTTCACCGGACGTCAGCTTGAGAACATGGGATGGCGATGGGAACAGGCATCCAAAGGCCCCTGGTGGTGCCAATATCCCGAACTCCCCTTCAGCACCGAAGGCATGGACAGTATCTCCGCCCGAAAGAAGATATATCAGAAAATGATAAAAGATTATCTGCGCTGCGGTGCCACCATCGACGACAATATCGGCCGACTGCTCCGCTATCTGGACGAAAAAGGATTGGCAAAGAATACCATCGTCATTTATGTATCAGACCAAGGATACTTCCTGGGAGAACATGGATTCTTTGATAAACGAATGATGTATGAGGAACCACTCCGCATGCCGTTTGTCATCCGCTATCCCAAAGAGATACCTGCCGGCACACGCAACAAGGATATTATTCTGAACACAGACTTTGCAGCCATGCTTGCCGACTATGCCCACGTAAAGACTCCAAACAAATCGCAAGGACAAAGTTTCCGGGACAACCTTGCCGGAAACACACCCGAAAATTGGCGCAAAGATATGTATTACCGTTACTGGACACACCACACCATTCGTCCGGCACACATCGGCATCCGCAATGAACGCTATAAGCTGATGTTCCTTTACGGCAATAAGCTGGATGCCACCGGTTCGGACGATACTCCGACTGCTCCGGCTTGGGAGTTCTATGACTTGCAGAAAGACCCGCACGAAAATCACAACGCATATAAAGATGCCGAGTATGCTCCGGTTATCAAAGAGATGAAGGCACGCTTGCTGGAACTGAGAAAAGAAGCGAATGACGAAGACAGGAACTCGGAAGTAATGCAGGAAATCATCAAAAAGAACTTTTAAGGCGCAACAAGGGAAAGAAAGGGAGTGTGGCAACTCCCCAATGGCCCATCAAATCGTCTGCTGTAGGAGGATGTGTCAAAAGAAGAAAACGCTTAGGGCAGCTGACAAACAGCTTTCATTTATTTGGCAGGGATTACAATCGTATCTACCGGCTTCCCCTGCAGATCTTTCACCTCAAGCACCAGCTGATTGCTCTCTGCCACTGCCTTAATAACTGTCTTATGTGCATTATCAATGACAGGGAACTTCACCTTATCGGTCGGTTTGTTGTTAAAATAACGATGTAAATGTCCCGAAAGCATAACATCCACACCGGCCTGATTCAATATAGGAACAAACTTTTCAAGCACTTCCATTTGCCCATGCCACAAGTTTTTATCGGGTAAAGGAGGCATGTGCGCAATGACAATCTTGTACTTTGCCTGCTTGAAATCATCCGACTGCACTGCCTGTGCCAACCATTGCGCCTGTTCCGTGCGATAACGGTCATAATCCGTAATGCCACTATATTCAATGTCGGAATCCGGTTTATCTTCGCCTGTATCCAAAAAGATAAAACAAACAGGCCCCTGTCTCACCAGATAATACAAATGAGGTTCTTTAGGCGAAAAATAACGCTGAAAAGAAGTGGCAAACAGTCCGCGGGTTTCATGGTTGCCACGTGCATAATACATCGGTTTTTCTTTTGCAAACAAATCTATGGCAACATCCATAAATCCACTGAACAACCCTGACTCATCTTTTAGCTGAGTCAACATATCCCCATTAAAGATAATCATATCCATCTTTTTGTAGTCTGCAACCTCCAGCAATTTCGGAATATCGTCTGTACGACCATGAATATCATTAATCATTGCAAAAGAAGTCTCCGGCTTATGACGGTCGTTTGTAGTGAATACAAACGGTTTGACACCATATACATCCGTTGCCGCTACTTTTCCGTAAGTCACTTCCACACCTTGATGGTCCAAAACTTCCTGTGCGTATACCCGGTAACGATAACCGGTACCCGGTTTTAGTCCGCTAATCTTCACCACATGCAACAAGGAAGTGTTCTTCACACCGTTTGTTGTATCAAAAAACTTCTCCCGTTCTTTTTGATAATATGTACTACCGTCATCGGGAGCTAATTCCACCCAACCGACAGACGGCTTGCTGGCCATCCATACAATGGTTGTCTCCGTTTCTTTCAAATTCTGCAAATAAGGTCCATGTTCAATACGGATACGCTCCTGAGCAAAAGCCATACTTGCCAGACAAATACATAAGAAACCAATAATTATTCTTTGTTTCATCATCGTATTCCAGTTATTCAATAAAAAGAAAAAGTTACCTTGAAGCACACGGCTTTTTCAGGTAACTTTTTAATCATCCACTATATTCTTTTATTTCACAGTCACTGTCAATGGGTTACGTACCTGTTGGGCAAAATTCTCCAAATATTTCGTCCATTCGGTATCGGCGGCAAAACCATATTTGCTCCATCCGGAACCCCAATAGTAAACATATTCGGTTCCCGGTTCATAGTCGCTGATGCCCAACACATGTCCAAGGGCGCCACCATGTTCTTTTCGTTCTGCTTCGGGGAAGAGCTGGGCTTTTGCAGCATTCAGACTGGCAGGAAATACAGCACCCACATAAATAACGCCATTATTATTTCGCGGATTCTGAGTAGAATCGGCATAAGCAATATACCCGGCATTGGAATCGAAAGAATATCCTGTCGGATTTTCTTTATGGATAACGATACCGGCTACAATAGGAGTCACTTCTTTCAAATCAGTATAAGAAATCACTGTTTTGTTCAACTGTGAACCTTTATCCAGCGAAATAACACGAGTTTCCACTACATTGCTATCTCCTTTTATAACCAATGGATTATAAATCAATTTTGCCGTGAAACGAAGCGGACCATTATCCAACACTTCACATTCTTTCCAACAATACGGATAAGCAATGGTGCTGTCGGGGAACAAAGCTGCCGCACCGCCACCCAATGTAGGTCCTACTGCATATACATCCATACCGTTACCGTGATCTACGTGATAAGAGATATTCCTATTCAACTCGCCGTCATAGCGGTCTTCCACCACCGGTTCGGGAACACGTTTGGTAAATACGTCATAACCGTAAGCCTTTTCTCCGGTTGCCTGCAGTGCAGGACCATAAGCGCGATAAGCCGCACGGTCGTTTTCCCAAGCAATATCATCTACACGTTCGGGATAAACACGACCGCAGGAAATGACATCCACCGGTTGCGGATTACCCGGTTTAATAGTATAAGTGGCTGTGGAAGATGCCTTTACCGAGGTGGGGAAAATAAGCATATCATTATAAGTGACCTGATAAGGAACTTCCAGGTCGTTTTCATCCAATACAATCACTTGCGCCGTATCCGGCAATTGCAACTTAGATGAAATTTCCGCCATGGATACTTCCACCATCTCGCCGCTGCGGTCTATAGCCAAAGGATTGGTAACAGTTACAGTAACCGGCTGCTGTTGCGAACAAGAACACAACGAACATGCCGCTGCCACTGCTAAAAAGATTTTCTTCATATTATCTATAATTAATGAAAGGAGAATGGGGTTGTGTCAAAACATGGATAATGCTGTTTTGACACATCCCCCATCCGTACCTGAAAATAACCCTTTCCAGGCTTTATATTATTTGGGTTGTTTACCGATATAAGCCAAAATACCGCCGTCAACGTAAAGCACATGACCGTTGACGAAATCAGAAGCATCTGATGCCAGGAACACAGCAGGACCCTGCAAATCTTCAGGAGTTCCCCAACGTGCAGCCGGAGTCTTGGCAATGATGAACTGGTCGAACGGATGGCGTGAACCATCAGCCTGAAGTTCACGCAACGGAGCTGTCTGAGGAGTAGCGATATAACCCGGACCGATACCGTTACACTGAATATTGTATTCACCATATTCAGAAGCAATATTACGGGTCAGCATCTTCAAACCACCCTTGGCAGCTGCATAAGCAGATACAGTTTCACGTCCCAGCTCACTCATCATAGAACAGATATTGATAATCTTTCCATGACCTTTCTTAATCATGCCGGGGATAACGGCTTTAGACACGATAAACGGAGCATTCAAGTCAACGTCGATAACCTGACGGAATTCTGCCGCACTCATGTCGCACATCGGAATACGTTTGATAATACCTGCATTGTTTACAAGGATATCGATAACACCTACCTCTTTTTCTACCTGTGCAACCAAAGCGTTCACTTGTTCTTCGCTGGTAACGTCACAAACATAACCGAAAGCCTTGATACCTTTTTCCTGATAAGCAGCCAAGCCTTTGTCTACCAATTCCTGCTTGATATCGTTGAAAACAATAGTGGCACCTGCTGCAGCAAAAGCCGATGCAATAGCAAAACCAATTCCGTAAGAAGCACCTGTTACAAGAGCTACCTTACCTTCCAATGAAAAATTCACCATAGTAATTAATTTAATGTTATTAGTATAATAATTTATTTCTTGTATTTTCTTATCCATTACGATGCCCAAAGGTAATAAAAATCTTCCGTTATCGTACACAAAACATTTAATAAAACTCTTTTTTACATCGCATTTTTATTATTTCAAGTCTGTTATCAGACAGAAATCTTGGTCTCCATAGTCAAGATTTTCACCACCCATTCCCCAGATAAAGGTATAATTATGCGTAGCAGCGGCACTGTGAACAGACCATTCGGGAGACAGGACAGCCTGCTCTCCTTTCATCCACACATGCCGTGTCTCGTCCACTTCTCCCATAAAATGGCAGACAGCATGTTCCTCGGGAACCTCAAAATAAAAATAGGCTTCCATGCGGCGGCTGTGCACATGTGCAGGCATGGTATTCCACACGCTTCCCGGTTTCAGCTCCGTCATTCCCATCTGCAACTGACAAGTAGGCAACACCTGACTTACCAACATCTTGTTAATGCAACGATGGTTAGAGCCTTCCAACGAGCCCGTTTCGGCAACGATGGCATCTGCCTTGGTAATCTTTTTATCGGGATAATTACGATGTGCGGTAGTGGAATTGAAATAAAACTTGGCGGGCAGGCAGGCATCTTTGCTTTCAAAAGTCACTTCACGGTCTCCCGCTCCCAAATAAAGAGCTTCCTTATAATCCAATTCAAACACGGCATCACCGGCTCTTACCATACCGGGACCTCCCACATTGAATATACCCATTTCGCGACGGGTCAAAAAATAAGGAGCTTTCAAAGGCTCGATGGCTTCGAGCTTCAGTACTTCACCTACGGGCCGGGCTCCCCCTACCACCATACGGTCGTACATAGAATACACTATATTAACCTCATTGTCCGAAAAAACCTTTTCTATCAGAAAGTCGCGGCGTATCCTTGCAGTATCATAATGCTTGGCATCTTCGGGATGAGCGGCATAGCGAATTTCATAATTTGTTTTCATACGCTATTTATATGTGTTTGATGGTATTCATTTGATTTTCTGTTCGGGCAAAATTACAAAACATCCACCACTTCAAGATACAGTAATCGTTCAGAAAAGGTGTAAATTTTGTCCAGTTTACAGCAAAATCACTTTCACTTATTCCCAAATACGTCACACTCCGGGCAACTCATCGCCGCTATCGGGAAAGGATGTCGCAAACTTTATCTTGGAAAACACGCGCACGGCTTAATTTCAGCACGTTCTGATTAATGATGACAAAAGCCAGCTGATGCCCGTCGGCCCCTTTCACATATCCCGCCAACGAACTTACTCCTGTCACCGAACCGGTCTTGGCACGGACGTTCCCCCGCGCCTTGGTTTGCTTCATGCGATATTGCAACGTGCCGTCCACTCCGGCAATGGGAAGGGCATCATACAGCGGCAAAAAGATATCCCGGTGATAATAGGCATACTTCAGATACTCCAGCAACAATCGCGGAGAGATATAATTATATAAGGAAACGCCGCTGCCGTCTACAATTTTATAGTTATCGGGATTAAAACCGAGCACAGTCTTCATAAAATCGGCGATGGCATCCGTCCCGTCATCGGCAGTCACCCGATGATGTGGGGCATGTTGCGCGGCAAGGTGATAAAACATGGATTCGGCACACAGGTTATCACTCTTCTTCAAGGCACGTTCCAATACCTGTCTGATGGGGCTTCTGATGGTGCAAAAGGTTGCAATGCTGTCATGAATAACGGGGCAATCTGCATAAGTATGCACACCGGAGGTAATTCCCTTCTCTTTCAACCGTTGGATAAACGTATGGAAGAAAAAGTCTTTGGAAGTATAAATATTCACCTGTCCTGTATAGGGTCGGGACACATTGCCCGAAACCGTTATTACATTGCCATTGGAAAGCCAATTGCGGGTGATTTCCAATTTCCCTGCCTGCGGGTTACGGCTCACTGCCCGATTACAAACCCGGTAATAATCTGAAACCGGAGTACAACGCACTGTCGGCAAAGAATCTTTCTGAGCAGGTGAAACGGACACATCCACACAACCGCGATTCAGCATCAGAGGAGAAAGATAAGGCTGGAATGAATAAGGAGTATCATCCCACGACCACCCCGGCCCCCAATATACGGAATCCATCATCGATACATCGGCAGCAATGGTATCCGTCACATAGCGGATGCCCTGCGCTTCCACCGCCGCCACGAGGCTATCCAAGTCTTCATCCATGAACTCCGGGTCGAATCCTCCTATCAGATAAAGATTCCCTTTCAGTGTATCATTCTCTATTTTCCCGGTATAGCGAAGATGGGTATCCATTGTATAATCTGCCCCAAGACGGGCAAGCGCTGTGACAGAAGTAATCACCTTCTCAATGGAAGCAGGGCGATACAGTTTCTCATCCTGATACCGATAAAGAGATTCACCCGTGGTCAGGTCGAAGACCGTGATACCAACTTCGGAAGTTTTCAGGATTTCGTCGTTCAGCAAAGCATCCAGCCTTTGGGAAACAGGTTGGCTCTGGGCATAAATAGCACAAATAGTCAAGTTCAGTAATAAAAATAATACGGCTCGTTTCATTGATAGATGTATTTCCAAGAATAAAATTCATTCTAAGCCTGTTTAAAACAGGGTGGCAATATATAACAAAAGCATGGAACCTGCAAGAAAGAAAGCGAAAATCTGTTTCTCCCTTCCTCCTTTCATTAGTCGTTGAAACGCCCTGTTGATGGGGCTTCCGGTAGTAAATGGACATTCCGTATTGTCGTTTCAGCCTCCTTTCATCTGTAATACTTCTTCCGGCTTTTGAACTTTTTCGATAATACTTTACGGTAGGCTGAAAAGAGGTGTAGAAAGTACACAAGGGATTGTGAAGGGACTTGGAAAGCACGGCTGAAGGGAGAATGAGGGGATGTGCTGTCATTCTTAACCGACTGATTATGTGAGTGTTTTAATTAAAATGTAAGGATGAACGGAAAAGAAGGATGACCGGCTTAATGAGGGGATGATGCAATCTGCCCCTACATGAAAAACATACCGAGCTTTATTAAAAAGATGCCGAGCTTTTCTGAAAACACAACGACCTTTTTTAAAAAGACTTTGAGGCTTTTTTTAAACATCAAGGTCTTTTTGGAAAACATCAAAGTCTTTTTTGCAGCATGGGAAGTGTGTCAAAACGAAACCGGGCTATCCCATCGTCAGTTGTAGGGGCAGGGTTCGCCTGCCCGAAGACACAAAACAAACCGTTTTCGGGCGAGCAAACCTCGCCCCTACGCACGAAACGACAGCATTATCCACATTTTGACCCCCGTAGGCATCGGTCTACACATACGGTGGCATAAGCCCACACGTACGTACGCATCGGCCTACACGTACGTACGCATGAGCCTGCACGTATATATGTCATTGTGTCAGGCTCCGTCATATTCTGTGCCGGGATTGGATTAGTTTGTCTTCTCTCTTGACAAAGGCTTTTTCATGTTGTATATTTGTAGTTCGTCAAATCTAAAAAAAGTGCTCATGAATGTATTCGCCACTCTCAAAACAGTCTTCTTCGGAAGCAAATTCCTGTCAGCTCCTGTTCCCTCCGACGGAACACCACGCCGTGACCTCGTATCCGCCCTCAACGGACTGATGCCGCTTTGTCGGACCATCCCCGGCACCCACCTGCGCTACACCAAAGTGGACGAACGATGGATGAACACACTCAGCATAGAAGCCATCGAAACAGGCATAGACTGCTGAGACAGGGATATCCAACGCTTTGTGCGCTCGCGCCACATCAGCAAATACCATCCCTTTACAGCCTACTTTGAACAACTTCCCGAATGGGACGGCAAGGACCGCGTATCCGCACTTGCCCGCCGGGTGTCCGACGACCCGGTATGGGTGAACGGTTTCCACCGCCGGATGTTGGGACTCTCCGCCCAATGGATGCAGTTCCGGTCGGATACCAACAGTACCAACAGCGTGGCTCCCCTGCTGGTGAGCAGCCGCCAAGGATTAGGGAAAAGTACGTTCTGCCGCCTGCGGTCTGATCAATCTGGATGAATTCGACAAACTCAGCGCATCCAAAATGCCCCTGCTGAAGAACCTGATGCAAGCCTCCGCACTGAACATCCGCAAGGCCTACAAACGCAGCGCGTCGGCACTGCCCCGCATCGCCTCGTTCATCGGCACCAGCAACCGGGAGGACCTGTTGGTGGACCGCACCGGCTCACGCCACTTTCTCTGTGTCAGCTTGGAGCACGCCATTGACTGCGTCACGCCTGTAGAGCATGAGCAACTGTACGCCCAGCTCAAGGCGGAGCTTCTGTCCGGTGAACGCGGCTGGTTTAACAAGGAAGAGGAACAGGCCATACAGCAACACAACACCCTGTTCTACAAGCATATACCCGAAGAAGAGGTGTTCCGCCTTTGCTTCCGCTTTGCCACCCAAGAGGACCATCCGCAGAAGGTGCTGACCCTTTCCGCCACCCAATTATTCGAACGCATGAAAGCCACCCACCCTTCGGTCATGAGGGGCATGACCGTCTACAGCCTGAACCGCATCCTGCCCCGGCTGGGCGAGCGGGTGCATACTGCCAAGGGGAATGTGTACCGGGTAGTGGAATCGTATTAGCAATAGTGGAAGCTTTATCAGCGGTTCGTTAGGCTTGTTCATGCCGGATAAATGCCTGAGAAACAACGTAAAATCAATGGGTAACCAGGCTTTGCGGACTTGCCAGTCACCGTAGTAGTATAAAATAGTTTAACAATACATAATTGATGGTAAGATAAAAACACCCGGTCTTTAAAAGGCATATCTTTGTTAAAGATTATGAAGGGAACAACAAATATAAATAATATTTCAGGGAGTAAACGATTTTTCATGTCTTTACTGTCCCTTATCTTGTTCTTATTGCCTTCCTTTAATTTTTTAGGATGGGAAAAAGAATATGGCAAGTCTATCTTCTTTTTGTTTGCCATTGCACTGTTTTCCATTCTGTGGCCTTTTCTATATTTGCGCCCTTTTCCCAAGAAGTTTTTCATTAGCAAGGTTGACATTTGTATAGCTGCTTGGACTTTGTATATCTCCGGTAATATATTTTTTACCCACTCTCCTTTGGCTGTTCGGACGTTTGAGCTGGGAGGACTGTTACTGTTATATATGCACCTCCGCAGCATAGATGTGTCATGGTATGGCATTATTTTATTCGCAATAATTGCCGCTTCTGCTGTTCAAGCTGTTTATGGCAATATGCAACTATGGGGAATGCTTCCTTCCAACCATGCTTATTTTAAAATGACGGGGAGCTTCTTGAATCCCGGTCCTTATGCAGGTTATTTAATCTCTGCATTTCCTGTCATTGTAGGAATGATAGTCTTCCATAAATCACTCATTCCCAAAGCAAATATCGTAATTACCCGAAATATTCTACTCATCATCGGTGCATTAATCTTGTTGGCATGGAGTGCAGCGGATTCACGGGCCTCTTATATAGCACTTGGGCTTTCAGTTGGACTTATATTATGGAAACGCTATTCGTGCTATAATCGTTTTCAGGCTTTAAGCTTAAAAATACGCAGTTTTTTTATTACGTCGACACTATTGCTGTTTATAATGGGGTGTGTTGGCTTGTTTAAAATGAAAGAAAATTCAGCTATGGGGCGTTTACTAGTTTGGAATGTGTCAACAGAAATTGTAGCTGGAAACTTATGGATGGGTATTGGCTTTGATAACTTCAAATCTTGCTATATGAACAAGCAAGCGGATTTTTTCAAGATTAATCCCAATGCTCCGGAAAGCATGGTTGCAAGTGATACTTGTTATGCCTTTAATGAGTATTTGCAGGCATTTGTTGAGACCGGGCTTGTTGGCTTTATTCTGATGCTTGGCATCCTTGTTTGTGCATTGAACAGTCAAAATAAATATGAGAAAGACAACATGCTGATGGCCAAAGCCGGAATTTTAAGCATAGCTGCCTTTGCCCTGTTTTCTTATCCGGCTCAAATATTGCCCATAAAAGTAACTCTTGTTTGCTACTTGGCTTGGATTGCCAATATGGACAAGAAAATTTTTACCATTGATTTGTCTCGCAAAAAATACGCTCCGGCATTATCTTTCTTATTGCTTGTAGGAGTAGGTATTTGTGGGCTTTGCAAGTTACCGTCCTATTATCAAGCTTATAAGAAATGGAGTTTGTCTCATCTTTCCTATAATAGAGGTGATTATGCACAATGTATTGATGAATGTAAATTGGCATATCCCTGGTTAAAAGAAGACGGTGATTTTTTGACCTATTATGGAAAAGCGTTGACGCTGAACCGACAGCATGATTCAGCCGTTGGCATTTTAAATCAGGCAACACTACATTACCCCAATGTAATAGTGTACATTGCTTTGGGAGACAATTATACAGCATTGTCACAGTTCAAAGAAGCTGAACAGGCCTATTTGCAGGCATGGTATATGATACCTAGCAAATTTTATCCGTTGTATAAGTTGGCAAAGTTATATGATAAGACGGGACAGGGAGAACAGGCAGTTTCCGTGGCTGAAGGTTTATTGAATAAAAAGGTGAAGGTAGAATCGAGAGCTATAGATGAAATGAAGGATGAAATGCTGAATTTGATTGAGAAATATAAATCAGGCAGTACATTAACTGACTGCTTATTAATTAAATAATTATTAATTTAAAATTTTACAAAAATGAAGACAAAAGTAAAATTGTTAGGTGCGGTTGCTATTTTTGCAATCGCGTTGGGTGTTAATGCTTCAATTGGCATGACTAACGGTTCAGGAGACGCAGCTCTTTCTGACTTGGTTAATGCTAACGAAGCTAATGCTGAGTGTGCACCGTATACCTTCGCACATGGACACTGTTTGCATGCAGCTCAGATATGTGTCTTTGATACAGAAGAAGAAAAGTGTGACCCTTATTCAATGTAAGAATCTGCGGTAAGTTTGGTCTGAACTAAGTACCTATTTAAAATATAAACTATTATAAAATAGACATTCGGCTAAAGAGGTCTTATTATAGTAGAATAATTTAGGTAGGTACTGTGTTCACAAATGTATTTTCACAACTATTTAGTGAAAGAAATTCTGGATATTAGATATGTATCTGTCATCTAGAGCACTTCGACCCGAAGAGTTCCTTCTTTTTCGCATTTGCGAAGAGAAGGGAGTCTTCGATTTGCACCTTATTCATAAATAATTTAATCGACTAAACAATTATGCATATACGTTTATATTTTGTTTGTTTTCTTTTCGTCTTTTCGTCTTGCAGTAATAATCAAGTAAGTGTAAAGAACGAGAAAGAAGGGAAATTAAACTCGACTTATCAATTGATGGTCAGTGACGAAAAAAAAATAGCTCTAGACTCTGAGACACCAACAAGACCACCATATATGCAAATCTATACAGATTCTACAGGCAATCGCTTATTGACCTTCCTAAATTCATATAAGAATTCTATTTATTTTTATGATTATGATAATTCTTCATATCAGAAGAAAATAGTCTATAATAGAGAGGGGAGTGATGCTATAATGAGAGTTGCCGGTTATTATATCAAAAGTCCGGATTCTATTTATGTGTATAATATGCCAATGACCGAAGTTGATCTTACTGACAGTATGGGTAAAGTTAAAAACAGGATATCACTAAGGACAAATGAACCTGATTGGCCGGATCGTTATCCTCAATATTGGCTGAAGACAGTCAATCCTTTCATCCGAATCGGGAATAAAATATACTTGACCGGTCAAACATTCAGGTCTCTCACTATGTCCAATATAATGAATTTCAAATTTACTGCATGCATAGATATGCTTAATAATGCTATCGATTTTCGTTATACTTATCCGAAAGAAATATATAGCGATACGAATTGGGAGGACGGAATTGCAACTCAAGTTTACCCCTGTCTTTCTCCTGATGGAAATTTGATACATAGCTTTCCTGCTTCCCATGATTTATATGTATGTGAACTGAATTCTAATGTTATAACCAAAATTTATGGAGGTAGCAATGTTGCAACCGCCATTCATTCTATAGATTACGATGAACCTAGAAAAACTCCCGGTGAACTCTGCCTCGTTCATTATGTACAGCAGGATATGTACGGTGCTATCATTTATGACAACTATCGAAAAATATATTATCGTTTTTTAGAACGCGGAATTCCTAATGCAACTATTCAAATGACTATGAAAGATAAGCTTATTAATGTTATCATTATGAATGAAAAATTTGAATATTTAGGCGAAACGACACTCGGAACAGGGAAAGAATGGAATTGGGCAAATTCTTTTGTTACTGAAGAGGGGCTGAATATTGAATATTTAGATAAAAACGACCTGGATGAAAATTACTTGATATTTAAGATATTAACACTGAAAAAATTAAGTTAATGACTGTATTAAACAAATATATAACGAATGTCTTATTTTTAGGACTCTTTTTGTTTGCTTCCTGTGAGGACAAAATAGAAAAAAAAGAAAAAATATTTTTAAGTAATGCTATTGAGCAACTTAGCGTTAACCAACAATATGAATGGGTTATTCTGCTGCCCGGAATGGGGTGTCATGGGTGTATTCAAGAGGCTGAGTTCTTTATGAAAAAACATATATCCAATGAAAAAATATTGTTCGTACTAACCAATATTGAATCATTAAAAATCCTTCAGCAAAAAACAGGAGTTGAAATAAAATCACATCCTAATGTTTATATTGATTGGAATAATCAATTTAAGCTACCGACTGATCATTCAATTTATCCTTGTGTTATCCAAGTAAATAAAGGGAAATTACAGCAATATGCTTTTCAATCTCCTAAAACACCTGCTCTTTATAATTTGGAGAAACTATTAAAACAACAGCATAAAGAGTAATCTTTATCATAAAAAATAATGGAAATGAGGCTTTATAATGTAAGGTTATTATTTTTCTTTCTCCTGTGTTTGTTGGTTGGTCATACGCTTACTTGCCATTCGCAGGAAGGAACCATGCCGGAATCCAGAGAACTTGTCTACCTCCAGACAGACAAGGGGATTTATGAGACCGGTGAAGACCTTTGGTTCAAGACCTACACTTTGGACGCTCAGAGCCTTGCCCTTTCCGACCGAAGCAAGACGCTGTTTGTGGAAATGCTCAATGCCAAGGACAGCATCGTATGGCAGGAGAAATACCCCATCCTTTCCGGCATTGCCGAGGGGCACGTCTATGTGGACAAGGACTTGAAGGAGGGCGATTACCGCATCCATGCCTATACCCGCTTTTCTTTTCTGAATGACACGTTGCGTCCGGTCTATCCCAAGAAGATACGTGTGGTAAAGAGCATAGCCTACAAAGGAACGAATACCCCGCAGGAAAAAGACCAACCTGTTGCCCGGTTTTCCTTCTTCCCCGAAGGTGGTTATCTGATTGACGGAATTCCCACCAAGGTGGCTTTTAAAGCACTGGACGAGAAGGGTATGCCGGCAAAGGTAAAAGGAGTGCTGCTGGAGAATGGCAAGGACATTGCTAAATTAGAGTCCGTGCACGACGGTATGGGTTTTGTGTTTATCCTTCCGATAAAAGGAGCTTCATATAAGGCGGTGTTGTCCGATGGAAGGGAGTTCCCATTTGCGGAAGTGGTATCTTCGGGGTTGTCCGTCCATTTGCGTAAACAGACGGATGAGTATCTGGAGTTTCTTCTTTCCCAACCGAAAGGGGCAGCGGCGCAGGCAATCAAGCTGGAAGGCAAAATGCGCGGCGGGCTTTGCTGCACGGCAACAGGCACCTTGAGCGAGAGATTGAAAATCCGAATCCCATTGAAAGAGTTTCCGATGCAGGGCATTGCCGAGTTTACTTTATACAATGCCGACGGTCAGCCAATGGCGGAACGCTTGGTGTATATCCATCCCGAACGGAAATTGCACATCGAATTGAACACGGACAGTGCGCGCTACTTTACCCGTGGCAAGGGCAAACTGAACGTAAAGGTAACGGATGAGGCGGGCAATCCTGTACAGGCGCATCTGGGGCTGAGCATTTTCGACCGTGCTTATCAGAATGAACTGAATCCTGAGAATATGCTTTCGTATTGCTACCTTTCCACCGAGATAAAGGGTAATATCCATAATCCGGCGTATTACTTTGATAGCAACAACAAAGACCGCCAGGCTGCTCTCGACCTGTTGCTGCTTACCCAAGGATGGCGCAGGTATGTATGGGAAAAGGCTGATACGGCAATGTTGGCGGACTGTTTCCTTTCAGATGAAATCAGAGGAAAACAGATAATAGGAAAAAAGAAACAGAAAGAACTGGCGAACGGAGGACAATTGATTCAGGTTTCCGGTCCGAGTACCAAAAGCCAGTTTATCATTGTCGATTCTTTGGGAAGGTTTACAGTGTCAACCGACCAAATGATTGCCTTGAGGGGCGGATATGTTTATTTGAAGCCGATGCTGGATAAAGATGAATATAAACCCTCCATAGTTGTAGAAGAGTCTTTTTATAAGGCAGACAGCTTACGGAAGTCTTGTCAGTCTTTCTTTGCTTGTATGAATCCCTCGTTGGTTGTTTCTGATTTGGCACTTGATTATCCGGTCATCAGTCAGGACAGTAGTATTCTTTTATCCGAGATAACAGTTACAGGTAAGAAGGGAAGAATATTTCGGGATAAGATGATGGGAAGGTTAGATAGCTTGGCGCAGATAAGTATCGGAGTTTCATGGGTTTGCGGATGTAAGTCAGATTGTGGAACCTTCCTGAATGATTATAAAGGATATTCACATCATCCAATAGGATGTCCGGGTGCTCCACCCAAAAAGAGGGTACCTCCTGTTATTGGAGAGACGTATGCGCTTATAAAATATGAACCTGTGGGAAAAAAAGGTGGATGGAATGATGGATGGATTATAACTGCTATGGATCATGTCACTTATCAGGGTGAGGAATTTACCGAAGAAGAACTTCTCCGCATGAACAACCTGTGGCGTGTGAAAGGCTATTACGGCACGCGTGAGTTCTACCAACCCGATGAGCTGGACGTGCAAAGTCCGCTACCGGACGCGCGGAACGTCTTGCTATGGAAGCCGGATATCATCACCGATGAGAAAGGAGAAGCCGAAGTGGAGTTCTTCTGTTCGGATATCAATACAAACTTTATGGGTGTGATAGAAGGAACGGATGGCTTAGGAAACTTAGGCACGTCTCAGTGTGAGTTTAGAGTACTAAAACCATAAAAAATGATAGGATGACAAAATTAAAAAATAGATGGCTCTTGTGGATATTGCCTTTGGCTTTCTTCGTTTCCTGCAAATCGAATGAAGGACAATGGGAAAACAAGCAAATTTCCTTTCCTGAAAATATTGTATTTACAAAAGCCGGAAAGGATACGATTTATTTTGATTTTGACAAGTCGAAATGGAAGTTCTTTATTTATGCAGATACAACAGACTGCATGGGGTGTAAATTGTATCTGGACAGATGGAGCGATTTGATTGCTAAAATCAAGGCGGACGATTCATTAAGCAAATCAGTTTCATTTGCTTTCTTCTTGTTTCCTAATGACGTGGAAGAGATGAAATTTATGCTGGACTGTGATTTACCCGACTATCCGGTCTGTATTGATGCAGATAATCGAATTGGTAGATTGAATGAATTTTCTTCTGATAAATATTTTCTATTGGATGAGCATAACCGGGTTGTTTTAGTCGGCAATCCTGTCTCCAGCCCTCAGATGGAAAAATCTTATTGGGATGAAATTATAGATAAACCTGTCAAATAACTATAACCATGAAGAGGGCTCGAAAATGGATGAATAAGGCAGTTAATGCTATCTTTGGTTTGGCCGCGCTGTTGGTGCTGTATGTTTTGGCGCAAATATTATTGTTCGCTACATTCAAAATTCCCAGTGACTCGATGGAGCCTACATTGATAGAAGGGGATGTCATATCTGTCTGTAAACCGGCTTTAGGCGCACGGATATTTAACATTTGGACTGCTCTGAAAGGCGAAGAGGTTGACGTATACAGATTGTCTGGCTTTTCTAAGGTCAGAAGGGATGATATCTTGGTTTTTAATTTTCCTTATTCAGAGTGGAATCAATGGGATGAGAATATGAAAATGAACATATCAAACTATTATGTAAAGCGTTGTGTGGCTGTCCCCGGAGATACTCTGTTTATCCATGACGGAATCTATATGATTGGTGATGGGAATGTATTGGCCGGCAATATTGAATCTCAAAAGCGAATCATGAAATTTAATCCTGATAATATTCCTGACGACCAATATTACACGCTTCCTTTCGACAGCATTGTCCGATGGAACATCAGAGAGTTCGGTCCTTTTTATATACCGGGAAAGAACGATTCCATTCCAATGAACAGAACAAACTACCTTCTGTACAAAAAAATAATAGTGTGGGAACAGGGTGAGGAAGTGCTGTTTCAGGATGAGAAAGTTTATTTGGGCAATAAAGAATTGGACGGATATCGTTTTAAGAGCAATTATTATTTCATGAGTGGGGACAATAGCATGAATTCCGTAGATTCGCGTTTTTGGGGATTGATACCTGAAGACTTTATTGTGGGAAAGGCCACCCTGGTCATTACTTCGCGCAGCCGTGATACGGGAAAGATACGTTGGAACAGAGTATTTAAAAGAATAGAGTAGTGTGATGAGAATTATAACCTATATAATATTGTCGTGCTTTATAGCTGCTTGTTCGCAAAGCCGTAGCGGTGGTGAACTCGAGCAAGCCTTGAAGCTGTCTGGAGAAAACCGCAATGCGTTAGAGGCAGTTCTTGGCCATTACAAGCACGATTCTTTAAAATACCGGGCATCCTGCTTCCTTATCAAGAATATGCCTTATCATTATTCGCAGGAAGACTATTATTTATCGCCGGAAGGGGAAAAATACAGGCCTGATATATGCAAGTTCAAGAACAAGGAAGAACTGGGAATGCATTGCGACTCATTGACACGGTGTAGGTATCTGGAAAAACATGATATGATATATGATGTCCTCTCTGTTGACAGCTCTTTTCTGATTAAGAATATAGATTTGGCTTTCATGGCATGGGAAAAGCCTTGGGCAAGGGATGTGCCTTTTGACGTGTTTTGCACGTATATACTTCCTTACAGGGTGCAAACGGAGAAAATATCTTCTTTGCGTGAAGAGATGATGAAGCGGTTTCTGCCTTTACTGGATTCCGCAGGGGTAAAGACACCGCTGGAAGCTTGCGTGGCATTAAATGAACATTTAAAATCGGTCGTAAGATACCAAGAGACCGGTCTCCCTTTCTATCCGACCATCGAAGAGACTTATCGGTCAGGAATAAGCCGATGTGACGGCATTTGCAATTTGGGTACATATATCATGCGTGCGGTAGGCATACCTGTCGCCGTTGATTTTACCATTTGGCCGAAAATGGATTTGGGACATAGCTGGTGCGCGGTTTGGAATAACAGACGATTTTACAGCTTTGGCCCCGGAGAAGACCAGCCGGAAGTTCATGCAAGGATGTTTTCTCAAAAACGGCACAGAAGGCCTGCCAAGGTTTACCGTTACCAATTCAATCCTTTGCATTACGGCAAGATTTCTTCGACGGGCGGTTATCAGACATTCCTCAATACTCCTTTATGGCGTGATGTAACCCATGAATACCTTGATAAGACAATCGAGATTGAAGTACCTATCTTGGACAAGGAAAAAAACAATCTTCACGACAAGGCCTATTTGTGCGTACATAATTATTATGAATGGAAACCATTGGCTGTTGGCTCATATTTAGAAAACGGGATGTGTTCTTTTAAAAATGTGGTGGGTGATAATATCTTTATGGTAGCCGATGTAACAGACAATGGTGCTTTACGTTACCTGACCGCTCCTTTTTACGTGAGCCCAAATGGTGAAGTGCATTTGTTTATACCCCAACCAGAGCAAAAGTTCAGTTATACATTCGATAAGAAAAAAAGAAATAGGGATTATACATTGCACTATTGGGATGTTGATAGGAAATCATTTGTATCCATTCCTTGCAAAAGCTCAACAGACTCTACGCAAACATACGAACAGATACCAGAAAATGCATTATATTGGCTGACTTTGCCTGAACGGATAGTAAACCAAAGAATGTTTTTTATAGAGCAGGATACCATAAGAAGGTATTAAGCAGTTGAGAACCGCAGGAGGTGCAGAGCCTTTCCACCACCCAGCCGGGCGAGCGGGTGCATACCGCTAAGGGGAATGTGTACCGGGTGGTGGAATGCTAGGCAGGATACTCTTTGAGAATGTTTACAGTTCTCTGAAGATTTCTCCTACTGTGGGGTGAGGGAACACATATCGTTTCCAATCATCCACTTTCTTGCGGTCTTCGATAGCCATGCCCGCCAACACAATCAGTTCGGAAGCAGGATTACCCAGCATGTGGGCACCCAATACCGTTCCGTCGTCGGCAGTCAATACTTTGCAAACCCCGTTCACTCCTTCATTTTCCGCCACAAAGCGACCGGAATATGCCATCGGTAGTTTTATGGTATGATAAGTAATGCCGGCAGCCTGCAGAGCTTCTTCACTCATGCCTGCACCCGCTATCTCAGGATTGGTATAGACTACGCCCGGAATGGCACGGTAACTCATCGCATCTTCTTTTCCAAGAATATGATGAACAGCCACTTCCGCTTCGCGCACGGCCGTATGTGCCAACAATGAGACACCGTTCAAGTCTCCGCACACATAGACACCGGGAACCGAGGACTGCATGTATTCGTCCACCTTGACGCACTTACGTTCCGTCAGTTCCAAATTCAGATTCTCCAATCCGAAACCTTTCATTACGGGGCGACGGCCTACACTCATCAGTAACTTTTCGGCTGAAACACTTCCCGCCCCTTCTGCATTTTCGTAAGAGACCGTTACTCCGTTCTCCTCTTTTGCCACTCCTACCACCTTGGTACTCAGCAGGAACTTAATTCCTTTCTTGGCATACTCGGCACGCAGCATTGCCGAAAGCTCCTTATCCATTCCACCGAGGATTTCATCCATCATCTCGACCACAGTAACCTGTACGCCCAAACTATTGAAGAAAGAAGCAAATTCCATTCCGATTACGCCACCTCCGACAATGGCCAGTGAAGCAGGCACTTCCTTATTGTCCAATGCATCACGGTGTGTCCAATAATCCATGCCATCCACTCCCGGAATGGGAGGAATAAATGTATCGCTACCGGTACAAAGCAACAGGTTCTCGCATTCGTAAATCTCCTCGCCGCATTTCACCGTATTCTTGTCTATGACAGTAGCCTCTCCCGTCACTATATTCACCTGATGGGCAGTCAGTTTCGCCTTGATGCCCAACACCAGCTTACGCACCACCTTTGATTTCCGGGCAACAATCTTGCCCAAGTCAAAAGAAGCTTCGGGCACAGTGACCGCATATTTGGAAGCGTGCTTGGCATAATCATACACTTTGGCGGAATAGAGCAATGTCTTTGTGGGAATGCAACCTTCATTCAGGCACACGCCCCCCAGACTCCTCTTTTCAAACAACACAACACTGAGGCCGGCTTTTCCGGCAACTTCGGCAGCAGTATAGCCGGCAGGCCCTCCACCGATAATCGCAATTTGATATTTCATGGTATTTATTAAAATTAATCAGTTCTTTATCAATTCAAAACCTTCGACCGCCAGGCCGGGACATACCTTCTTCAAAGCTTCCACAAACTCCAAAGGCCTGTCGGGACTTATCATCACAAATCCTTGTGCATGTTCAACTTTTATCTTTTGCATCCCAAGGGCATGAGGCTGGTAAGTAATGTTCCTGATGCCATCCACACAGAATCTTTTGCCCCATACCGATTTAACTTCCAGCACACCGCTATCTTTAATCGTATAAATAGTCTTCGACTGAGAATAAAACAGCATGAGAGGTACAATTAAACCACCCAAAGCCGTCCATTCCTGCAGCCAAAAAAAGATAACAATCACGACCAATATGGCGACCCCCATTCCTACATATTGCCAATCGGGAACCCATTTTGTCTTAAATACTTGTTCCATGTTTTCCGATTTTAAAGGTTGTATGTCCGAAAGATACTAAAATAACCGGTTTCCTGCTACATATTTTCTTCAAAAAGTATCTTCATCCTCTTCTTTATGTTCCAACCGCCTGACCAATGCATTCATAAATTCCTCAGGCTTCTCCGGCAGAAGGTCTATCACCTTATCATTGTCATAATGCACCAATACATATCGGGTGAATCTCAGGTGTTTCAATCCGAAGAGACGTTTCAGTTCTACATCCGTAATCCGTGAAAGCGGAATGTTTTTCTCCTTCTGGAAACGTCCGTTATAAATCACCAAGTTTCCGTCTGCCGTCAGTGTATAGGTGGAATGAATGATACGCTCTATATTGATAATGACAATCATAGCGAAAAACATTCCTATCAGTGCCGCCCCTTTGTACCAAAAGGCAACCAGCATGATCAAAGTAAACAAAATAAGAAACAAATGAGTTGTTCCTGAAATCTTTACATGGAAAGTCCGATTCATCATAATTTTAAATTTTGGCGCAAGTTAATCATTTGTTCTCAATTATTTTAAAAGAGCTGATTGTTTTTCTTCCATCCCCACAATCACGGAACAAGATTCCCACGACCATAAAACAACAAACGAATCCATTTTAAACGAAAAGAAGAACACCAATAAAATACATATCATACCGTATCTTTCAAAAAAAGGCAGCAAATAACAGCATTAAAATGTACAATGAAAAAAGGTTTTCTTTACCTTTGCAACCATAAATCACATTATCATGGTTAGAAAATTCGATTTCCTTGTGATCGGCTCCGGAATTGCCGGAATGAGCTTCGCACTGAAAGTGGCTCACAAAGGCAAGGTTGCCCTCATTTGTAAAGCCGGGCTGGAAGAAGCCAATACCTATTTTGCTCAGGGAGGTATCTCATCTGTTACCAACCTGAAAGTAGACAATTTCGAAAAGCACATTGAAGATACAATGATTGCCGGTGACTGGATTAGTGACCGTGCAGCCGTGGAAAAAGTTGTGCGCGAAGCTCCATCGCAGATTCAAGAATTAATAAAATGGGGAGTAGAGTTTGACAAGAAAGAAAACGGAGAGTTTGACTTACATAAAGAAGGAGGACATTCCGAGTTCCGTATCCTGCACCATAAAGACAATACCGGCGCAGAAATACAGACAAGCCTCATCAAGACTGTAAAAGCCCACCCCAATATTACGGTTTTTACCGATCATTATGCAGTAGAAATCATTACTCAACACCATTTGGGTATCATCGTAACCCGTCATACTCCGGGCATCAAATGTTTTGGCGCGTATGTGCTGAACGAAAGCACCGGAGAAGTAGATACTTTCTTATCCAAAGTGACTATTATGGCCACAGGAGGCTGTGAAGCCGTTTATCGCAATACCACCAATCCGCTGGTAGCAACCGGTGACGGTATTGCCATGGTATATCGTGCCAAAGGCGCAGTGAAAGATATGGAGTTCATTCAGTTCCATCCCACTGCCCTCTTTCATCCGGGCGACCGTCCCAGCTTCCTCATCACTGAAGCCATGCGCGGTTACGGTGCTGTGTTGAAAAACCAGAGTGGTGAGGAGTTTATGCAAAAATACGATCCGCGTCTGTCTCTTGCTCCGCGTGATATCGTGGCACGTGCCATCGACAGTGAAATGAAACAGCGCGGTGAAGACCATGTTTATCTGGATGTCACTCATAAAGACCCGGAAGAAACCAAGAAGCATTTCCCTAATATATATAAGAAATGTCTCAGTCTGGGTATCGATATCACCAAAGATTATATTCCTGTTGCTCCGGCAGCTCACTATCTGTGCGGAGGCATTAAGGTGGATTTGGACGGACAGTCCAGCATCAACCGCCTGTACGCCATCGGCGAGTGTTCCTGCACGGGACTGCACGGCGGCAACCGTCTGGCATCCAACTCACTGATTGAAGCAGTGGTTTACGCCGATGCTGCGGCCAAACATGCTTTGAGTGTGCTCGACCGATATGATTACAATGAGGACATTCCCGAATGGAACGATGACGGCACCATGAATAATGAAGAACGTGTGCTGATTACACAGAGCATGAAAGAAGTGAACCAAATCATGGAAGCCTATGTGGGTATCGTGCGCAGTAATACGCGCCTGATTCGTGCCTGGAACCGTTTGGACATCCTGTATGAAGAAACCGAACGACTGTTTAAACGCTGCAAGGCATCACGCGAACTGTGTGAATTGCGCAACATGATTAACATCGGATATCTGATTACGCGTCAGGCAATGGAACGCAAAGAAAGCCGCGGCCTGCACTACACGATTGATTATCCGCATGCTAACGCAGAAAATAAATAATAGAATGAAACGAAGCATTTTGACTCTATGCCTGCTGGGACAAGTATTGTTCCTGTGGGCACAGAATCAGTATTATGTGGCTCCCAATGGAAATGACAATCACGACGGAAGTTTTCAGAAACCTTTCCAAACCATTGAACGGGCACAATTGAAAGCTCGAAAAGCTCAAGGCGAAACAACCATCTATTTGCGTAAAGGTATCTATCGGTTGGAGCGTCCTATAATCTTCACTCCCGAAGACGGTGGAAAAGAGAAACCATTATCCATACGTGCCTTCCGCAATGAACAAGTAACGCTATCCGGCGGAAAAGTATTACACCCTGTGTGGAAGCCTTATAAAAAAGGTATCCTGACAGCTGTTCTCCAAGATGACATACATCACCCGGATATGCTGTTGAGTAACGGAAACATCCGCCACATGGCACGTTATCCCAATTTCGATTCCACAGCAGTGCGTTTCAACGGTACCTCAGCCGATGCCACCGCTCCCCGGAGGGTAAAGAGCTGGAAACATCCCGAAGGAGGATACCTCCATGCCATGCACATAAGCGACTGGGGGGATTTCCACTACCGCATCACCGGTAAAGACAAAGCCGGAAAACTGATGCTGGAAGGCGGATGGCAGAACAACCGCCAATCAGGATTACACGCCAAAAACCGGATGGTGGAAAATATATTCGAAGAATTGGACGCTCCGGGTGAATGGTTCTATCAGGCGGAATCTTCCACCTTATATTATTATCCCATGCCGGACGAAGACGCAGAAACAGCCGTCTTCGAGACTCCCATACTCAAGCATCTGATTGAATTCCGCGGTTCGGAACAACAGCCGGTCACTCACATTACTATACAGGGAATCGAACTGACACAAACATTGCGTACTTTTATGGATAAATACGAACCGTTGCTCCGCTCGGACTGGATGGTCTATCGGGGTGGTGCCGTGGTGTTTGAAGGTACGGAAGATTGCTCGCTGAAAGATTGCTATCTTCATAATTTGGGAGGAAACGCAGTCTTCTTCTCCTGTTATAACCGTCGCTCCACCGTATCGGGTTCTCATTTTACCCGTATCGGAGCCAGTGCTGTTTGCTTTGTGGGCGACCCGAATGCTGTCCGCTCTCCAAGCTTCGAATATAATGAGTTTGTACCGGCCGGGAAACTGGATCGTACACCCGGTCCTATAGGAAATAACTATCCGGCTCATTGTCTGGTATATGACAATCTGATTCACTCCATCGGTCTGTTCGAGAAACAGATTACGGGAGTGGAACTATCCATGTGCCGACACATCACAGTCAGCCACAATAGCATCTATGATACTCCGCGTGCCGGCATCAACGTCAGCGAAGGAACTTGGGGCGGGCATATCATCGAATTCAACGATGTATTTGACACGGTAAAAGAAACCGGTGATCATGGCTCTTTCAATTCCTGGGGACGTGACCGTTTCTGGCATCCTCACCGACAGGTAATGGATTCGTTGGTAAATGCCGAAGCCTCACTGATTCTGGCAGACGTCACTTCTCCCATCGTATTACGGTATAATCGTTTTCGCTGCGACAGAGGTTGGGACATTGACTTGGACGACGGCTCCGGTAATTACCACATTTATAACAATCTGTGTCTGAACGGAGGCATCAAACTGCGTGAAGGCTTCTATCGGGTAGTAGAAAACAATATCATAGTCAATAACTCTTTCCATCCTCACGTATGGTTTAAGAACAGCGGTGATGTGTTTACCCGTAATATTGTGATGTCTTCTTACCGGCCGATTCAAGTCCGCCATTGGGGTCTGGAAGTGGATTATAACATCTTTACCGACAGCACTGCTTACCAAAAAGCCCGCAAACAGAATACCGATGCACATTCCATTGTATGCACCCCTGTCTTCCTTAACCCGAGCCGGGGAGATTATCGGATTGACAACCATTCGGACGCTGTTTTTCGTTGTGGCTTCCGCAACTTTGACATGGATAGATTCGGAGTTGTCTCACCCCGATTAAAAGCTTTGGCCAAGACGCCCGAATTTCCCAAACCCATTCTCATGGAAGAAGGAAAAGCACATGCCACTATCGAATGGCAAGGACTACAAATTAAAAACTTGGATACCCTGGGCGAACGTTCTGCCACCGGTATGGATACGGAACGCGGCGTTTATGTCATTTCGGTCAATGCACTGGGTAGTGTGTTGCGTGACTATATCCGCCCCAACGATGTGATTTTGGAGCTGGGCGGCAAAACCGTGAATAACCTGGCTGACTTGCAGAAAGCAGTTCAAGAAACAGATTTAAAGCAACCGCAAACCATGGTTATCTTCCGAAGTCAAAAAGAGAATAAACTGACTTTACCGGGAAATTTGCTGAAATGAATATCTACTTCGGATATAAAAAATCATTGTAGTATATCGAGGTATGAAAATGATGGTTTACAAAGAAGTGTAACCCAAAAACGAAGGGAGTGTGTCAAAACGTGGATAATGCTGTCGTTTCGTTCGTAGGGGCGAGGTTCGCTCGCCCGAAAACAGTTGGCTTGTGTCTTCAGGCAGGCAAACCCTGCCCCTACAGCTGACAATTCTATCAGAATAAGGCAACTTGCAATTTCTCACGAGGAGAAACAATCAAGTTCTCCACCTCATATTGAACCTTGCCTGTGTTATTGTCATCTTTAGACAAAACAACTGTCACAGACTGTCTTGCCGGTATCTCTATCCGTTCGGGATATCCTTTCCGAGCTTTATCCACTTTCTTCAATCTGAAAGGTACATCACTACTGTTTTTTATTTCCAGATAATTACGCTTTTCACTGCTATAATAAACCGGACTTACTTGAACTGCTCCCCAAAAGAACTTATCCAAATATTCTTTCTTGCCCATCAAATTATCGTAAAAATAGACCATAGTACGCCGATTAAACAAAGCATCCTTTATTCCCTCCTCTGTTCTTTCTTTAGCCAAAACCAAAGTCATAGGGCGATGAGTGGTTGTTTGAAAATCATACAAACGCTCGATAACATCGTGCACATCTGTATTGCCAAGCAATGTCAGGTTCTTTTCATTGACCCAATCCAAAGCCACCGGATACCACTCGAACTCATTGAACACTTCAATGCCGTTCAACCATCCTTTCTTGTATAATTCCTCGTGCACATCGTGCCACTTGATTTCGTTCACTCCCCATCCCGGATGATTCCACTGGATGAACGCTCCCTGATTGTGCGCTTCCTCGATGGCTTTCATATAGTCTTTTTGGTCGAGCACATTCAGATCTTCCACAAACAAAGCATTCAAATGTCCGGGAGGCATGGAACGGGTAATTTCTCCTCCCTTTATTAAAATGATATTTCTCCGGAAAGCCTCTTCACGAGCAGCATCAAACGAATAATTGTGATTACCTGTCTGCAACCCCCGGCGAGCCGGCTGGCCCTCAATATGATCGGTTATTGCAATGGCGTCCAATCCTTCTTCCCATGCCTCCTGCACACGAAGCGAAGGCCACACAATACCATCGGAAAAAATAGTGTGGATATGAAAATCACACTTCAGCAACTGATAGTCATCGATTTGTGGCAGACATATTTCATGACGCGCCTTTATACGTTCTTTACCTACTTTGACTTCCTTGGGCAATGCTTCCTGAGCCTGCACACCTATCTGACCGCACAACAAAGCTGCCAGTATCCATACATTTCTTGTTTTCATATACATTAGTTATTATTATTTCCTACACTCCATCCATAATCCACATATTCCCAACTGAAACGGTTATTCTCGTCCACACGAACTAGCAAATAACCTTCTTCCGTTTCAAGGAAAGCGCCTCCCCACCAATATGCCGACACTGCTCCGGCGGTGACAAACCAGCGGTTTCTTTCCTGAATTTGCTCGTAAATATGCTGATGTCCTTGAAGGACAAGCTGCACATTATAACCATTCAGCACCTCAAAAACGTCCTTAGTGTTGCATATCATGTCGGCTCCCTTGAAATTACCTTCCACCACCGGATAGTAAAGCGAAAGCATAGGCACATGAATGGATACTACCACCGGAACTTCTTTTCCCACTTTTTGCAAATCGCTTTTCAGCCATTCCATTTCTTCAGGGCTTACCGAATAAGGGCCTTTTTCGCAAGGGAAAAGACCGTTTAGTGTAATGAAATGCACTCCTTTATGGTCGAAAGAACCGAATGTGTTTCCAAAGTACTTTTCAAACAAGCCGAATCCCAATGTATCCGTCTCGCCATTCCGACGATAATAACGGTCATGGTTTCCTATCGTGAAATAAAGCGGGATTCCGGCCTCATCTACAATCGACTTGAAACGTTCATGCAAAGAATCTGCCGTGTGCTCTGCATCTCCCAAAGCATCGGTATCCGCATTATCTCCTCCAAACAAAATAAAGTCCACCCTTTTGTTCTTTGCGTCAGACAATGCCATGCGCAAAGCAACATCACCATTGCCACGATTATCCTTGTTCAAATGAACATCTGTAAAATAAGCAAAGGTAAACTTCTCTTTCACTTCCGGTTCTTGCCCGGGTTTCACTTTGTTTGCACAACTGCCCAACAAAAATAAAAAGGCAGCCGACAAAAACCAATTCAAACAATTTTTCTTCATAACTATTCTTATATTTATTATTCCCAACCAAATAATTGAGGACCCAAATTCGGGTTCAAATCCATTTCATGCTTGGGCACCGGACGATAATAGTATTTAGGCTCTTGAAAAGTACCCATATCTTTAATGGTTAATATATTGCCTTTGGTTCCTTCGCGCAAATAAACCGTTGCATTTACATCGTCAATGCTTCCTGTTCTGTAGTACACCAGTTTCTCTCCCAACGAATTGGTTTCCTTATCGGCCTCGGCAGGAATGTTCGCATCCGAAGGAATCAAATAAATGTCTTCTATACCGTCGCCCGTCAAGTCGTATTTGCCCAATCCCGGAAAATAAAGTCCTTCCGGTTCCTTTTCCAACAATTTTCCGGCTTTCCAGCGCATCAAATCGTCAAAACGGAATCCTTCAAATACCAGTTCCACCCGACGTTCGCGACGTATCTCCAACAGCAAAGGAGACACTCCGGGAAAAGCTTCCTGCAAAGCAGGGTCAGCCTGCGGAGAAAGCAACATGTGAGGCATACCGGCACGGTCGCGGATTAAATTGATTGTATTATCCAAATCACTCTGAGTCAGTTCATTCAGTTCGGCACGTGCTTCGGCATAAGTCAACAACACCTCGGCATAACGAATGACCGGATAGTCAATGCTGTAATAATAATCTTGATCCTTGTTGTTGATAAAACCTTTTATTTGATGATAACCGGAGAAATTCTTATTCAAGTTCTGCACATATATACCTGCACCGGGTGCATAAGTCATGGTATTCACCAATTCCCACCCCGGATAAGCCAATGTTTGGCTCATACGAGGATCTCTATTCTGAAACTCCTCGACAAATTGCTTGGTCTCATATCCCGGCTGGGCAGAATAGTAAGAGCCGTCACTCATCAAGTAAGCCTGCACCAAGTCCTTGGTAGGACAAGGAATATAATTTCCGAACATATAAGCCCAGAATCCGTTGCTAGCAGTAGCTTTTTCATAATAGTGGGCCTGAATTATCTCAGGATTAGTAGTCAGATCCAACGAATTGAACAAGGTTGAGTAATCACTTTCAGGATTTCCCGTATTATATAAACTGAAACCACCCTCTTCCATAATCTGCGATGCAGCATCCACTGCTATTCTAAGATAAATATCTGCCGTATTCTGCAAATTCAATTCTTCGTGATATTTGCGGTATGTACCTTCATAAAGCGCATGACGTGCCATGGTAGCCAGCACAATCCATTTGTCTATGGTTCCTTTGGGTTGCCCTGTTTTTACATGCTCTGCTGCAAACTGATAGTCTTCGAATATCTTGGTAACCACATCCTCCCGTTTGTCACGCCCTTTATATAAGTCCTGGTCATCAGTGGTCAATGTCTTATCATACCAAGGAACATCCGAAAAACGCTTCACCATATCCATATAAAAGGCAGCCCGGTAGTAACGGGCTATTCCCTGATAATGTGCAAGCACATCAGAAGGAACGACAGCCTTTTCGCAACGTTCCAAGAAGAAATTGATATTGTACAGGCGTTCCCACGACCAACCTGCAGAAATAGTTACCGACGTAGGATTGGCCGAAGTCATGATGTTCTTTACCTCTACATTATCTGTAGTAGCCTGGTCATCTGTACCGGCATCTGCCGTATAGTTATAACCGGGTGTGTTGATCAAGCCATAACAATACATTTTCAAATCTTCTTCCGTATTGAAATAACTGTCCGCACCTATTTCTGTATGAGGCTGACGGTCCATAAAGGCATCATTGCATGAAGTAGCCAACAAACCTGCTACCAAACTAAGCCATATATAAAATCTACTTTTCATTATCATGTTTCTATTAAATATTTCTTTTTTAGAGAGTTACATTTATACCAAACGAATATTGGCGGTTGAACGGATAGACATATCCGTAAGAATCGGAATTGGTTACCGCTTCGGGATCGAAATATTTCTTCAGCCCGCTCCATTCAAAGAGATTGTCGCCACTGACATAAATACGAACACGGTTCAAGTGCGTCTTCTTAGTCCAACGGGCCGGTAATGTATATCCTATCGTTATATTCTTAATTCTCAGATAAGAACCGTTCAACATATAGTTGGTTTGCGGAATGGCAAGCCCCATACCGTTAATGCCTGTTCCCAAATTCTTATCGGCCAGCCAAGACTGGAACACCGGATATTTAGAATCCAGATTCTGATTAGCCAAGCCCGCATTGATGTAAGACTGGGAATGTTTGGCCATTTCTACATCGCTGTCTGTCGTAGGGCGATAGAAATCAAAAGCATGCACCTGTCCGCCGGTATACGGTTGTTGGTAGAAACTCCAATATAGATAGCTGACAGGGTAATAATCGCGCTTGCCTATTCCGTGCAAGAAAGCCGATACGTCAAACCCGTTCCATTCTGCATTCAGGTTTAAACCAAAACGAAAGCGAGGTGATGAATTTCCTATAACACTCAAGTCACCCGGTTTGTCTACAGTAGTACCCTTCGTTATGCGCTGGTCGCCATCCAAATCTTTGTATTTAGGCCATCCTTCCACGATTTCCAATGCACCCCAAGGTATAATTTCTGTTTCATCCAACGCAGCAATTTCTTCCTTGCTCTTGAACAGCCCATCACTTTGCAATCCCCAAATTTCGCCCAATTCCTGTCCTTCATAATATTGACTAAGGTTTTTGGTAGGATTGTCAAACTTTGTAATCCATGAACGATTGTCGGACAATACGAAGCGTGCCCCCCAATTCAGAGGTTTACCTTTCAGTTGAAACTCATCCCGATAAGCGACAGACAATTCCCATCCTCTTGTCTTCAGGTCGGCGGCATTCTCTTTCGGCTCTGTCTTGCCCAACACACCCGGCAATTCTTTTCCTAATGTAAGCATTCCCTTTGTATCACGACGGTAAATGTCAAAAGAGACCACCAATTTATTGTTCCACAACGCCAAGTCAATACCTCCGTTCAATGTACGCACCTGTTCCCAAGTGTAATCGGGAGAAACCAAGCCCGGAGCTGTAACGGTTTGTTGCAATTTTCCATCAATCAGGTAACTGCCCAATGACGAATTCATAGAAGGAATATATCCATATTCGGTTACCAACTGATTGCCCAATGAACCATACGAAGCACGTATCTTGAATTGTGAGAATAAAGACCGGAGCGGTTCAAAGAAAGGTTCCACATCGACACGCCATGCTACCGAACCCGAAGGGAAAAAGCCATATCGTTTGTTTTTGGGGAAACGTGAAGTTCCATCATAACGGCCGTTCAATTCAAAAATATAACGGTTGTCATACATATAATTAGCACGGAAAAACAAGCCACGAATAGCCCAATCCTTATAAGTTTCGTCTACATACTGTTCGCCTGAGGACAAGCCGATGGAAGGCAAAGAGGTAGATATGATGTCGTAACGGTCGGCAGTGAATTTGTCCCAACGGCTATATTCTTGATTGAAACCTAACACACCGCTCACCAAATGCTTGTCGAACGACTTGGTCAACGTGGCATACAAGTCAAGCACGGTATATAGTTCGGAAGTACTGCCTTTGTAAGCACGGCTTGTACCCTGTTCGCGAACATCATCCGGTCCGTAGCCAATGCGATACTTAGTCTTATACCAGTCGTAATCTTCATGGCTTTTTGAAAAAGTAAAGTTAGCGTTCAGCACCAACATTCTTTCCCAAAAATTCATTTCGGCCGAGAAAGTACTTTGCAAACGGTCGTAAACGGTTTTCTCCTCGCCTCCGTCCACCAATTGTGCCAATGCAATACCCAGTTCACTGTTTGCCCATGTACCGTCGGGGTTCACGTCCATGTCGTGAGGCTCTGCATCGTAAAAATCACTCAAATTATAATAACTCGGTTTTTTACGGGTAGTAGAGACAAAAGAGGTATTATTGGAAACAGACAACCAGTTCCAAATCTGATAATTAACTTTACCTCGCATACTGTAACGAATATACTTGTCATTTTTTACCACACCTGAGAAAACACCGTCTTCACTGTCCACACCTCCCGACAAATAAAACTTGGTTTTCTCTGTCGCACCGGAAATGGAAAGCTGATGTGCCTGACTGAATGTACTCTTATCCAGAAAATAATTTGTCCAGTTGCGATTACCCATATACTCCCACTGCGTGTTGTCCAACGGATTCAGGCGTATGGCTTCCGTTCCATCGGGATTGTCAGAACGTTGACGTGCCCACTCCAAACGCTCGTCACTGGTCACATGACCGGAGCTCCAAGGAGTGTTTAACACCGCAATGTTCTTCAGTTTCAAATAAATATAAGGATCGGAAGTTTTTTCAGTCAATGAAGAAGGACGCTTCCACGAGAAATTATTGTTATAATTCACCTGAATTCTATCGCCCTTCCCTTGCTTGGTCGTAATCAAAACAACCCCAAAAGCGGCACGGGCACCGTAAATGGCAGCCGAAGAAGCATCTTTCAATACCGAAAGACTCTCTACATCTTCGGGCAACAAGCGATTCATCTCTTCAGCATCCGAAGCTACGCCATCTATCAGAATCAGCGGAGAACCACCGTTGATGGAAGCTTCACCACGAATATTAATATTGGCAGCCTGTCCCGGCTCTCCACTGGTAAAATCAACATTCAAATTAGGTACCATTCCCTGCAATCCTTTCGACAAATCCGTCATAGGTCGTTGCTCCAACTGGGTTGAAGTGATTTGGTCTACTGACCCCGAAAGATTGGCTTTCTTCTGAATACCGTATCCCACGACCACTACCTCACCAAGCGTTTCCGTATCGTCTTCCAGTTCTATTTTAAAAGATGTCTTCCCATTCACCGCAATAAGTTTGTCCCGATATCCCACATAACTTACCACAATTACGGCATCAACAGGAATGGAAAGTGTAAACTTTCCGTCTACATCGGTTATTGTTCCGTTTCCACTTTCTTTTTCACGAATCGTTGCACCAATCAATGGTTCGCCATTGCTGTCCACAACAACTCCAGACACCTGAATTTTTGTACGAACCTGTTCTGTAATAGGACTTTCCTTCATTTTATCATCAGCAACAGCATAAGGCACAGCCAATCCCCACATACCTGCTGATAACAACAGAATATTCCTAAACCACAAATAATTGAACTTTCCCATAAATACTTTAGATTAATTTGCCGCAAAAGTACAGTCGGGACGTTACGATGGCATGAACAGCCAATTTCATTATCTTAACCGAATGGTTAATTTTATATTACAAAAGCATTTGTTTTAATTTCAATCGGGCATTATAAAAAAACTCCAAAGTCTTTTCAACCCTGCATCATTACGCTTAAATCATACAGGATATTCTAATGAAACAAAAATCCGGCTTCCCCCCAATCGGGAGAAGCCGGACACGGTAAACGGATAATTCTATCTCAATTAATAATTGTTCTTCTTTACTTCAAAGTAAGCCTGCGGATGCAAACATGCCGGACATACTTCAGGAGCTTCTGTACCTACATAAATGTAACCACAGTTACGGCACTGCCATACAGTCTCTTCTGCTTTTTTGAATACTGTACCTTCTTCCACATTCTTCAATAAAGCCAAGTATCTTTCTTCATGGCCCTTTTCTGCTTCAGCAATTCTGCGATACATCGTAGCAATAGCAGGAAAACCTTCCTGATCGGCCACATCAGCAAAGTGAGGATAATCAGTCGTCCATTCTTCATTTTCTCCGGCAGCGGCGGCTTTCAGATTTTCCATTGTTGTACCGATCATACCTGCAGGATAGCTGGCAGTAATTTCTACCATACCACCTTCCAACCACTTAAACATACGTTTTGCATGTTCCTTTTCCTGATCAGCTGTTTCTGTGAAAATAGCAGCGATTTGTTCATAACCTTCTTTTTTTGCAGTACTTGCAAAATAAGTATAACGCATTCTAGCTTGTGATTCACCTGCAAATGAAGTTAACAAGTTTTTCTCTGTCTGTGTACCTTTAATGCTCTTAGCCATAATTATTTGTTTTATTGGTTAGTTATTATTTTATTACCCTTGCCTTATACCACAAAGATATATATTATATTTCAAATTTGTATTTATTACAATTATAATTTTATGTTTAATTAAACATTCTATTTATATAAAATAAACGCAATACGGCTTGAATATGTTCATCAACTACAAAAGTTTCTTAAACAAGAAAGCTATTTATGCTCAAACTCCCCAATAATATACGAAGAACACCCTTCATGAAACAAAAATAAGAACTTAAAATCAATAATCCCTTAATTTATAGATAAATTTTGTCTAATTTTGCACCTCCATTCTGTGTTGAACACATTTCGTAGCATAAAGTAAATTATAAAATGAAAGCATTTGAATTTAAACCGAAGCTCTTCACTACATTAAAAAATTATTCGAAGGAGAGCTTCATGGCCGACCTCATGGCCGGCATTATCGTAGGTATCGTTGCACTTCCTCTGGCTATTGCATTTGGTATTGCTTCAGGAGTATCTCCCGAAAAAGGTATTATCACTGCTATTGTTGCAGGCTTTATCATTTCTTTATTGGGAGGAAGCAAAGTACAAATCGGCGGACCGACAGGCGCGTTTATCGTTATCATCTACGGTATCATACAAGAATATGGCATCAGCGGACTGACAGTGGCAACACTGATGGCAGGTGTACTCCTTGTTTTATTAGGAGTGTTTAAACTGGGAGCTGTCATCAAATTCATTCCCTATCCCATCATTGTCGGTTTTACCAGTGGTATTGCCGTTACCATCTTCACTACACAGATAGCTGATATCTTCGGACTCAACTTTGGCGGAGAGAAAGTCCCCGGAGACTTTATCGGCAAATGGATGATTTATTTCCGCCACTTTGATACAGTAAACTGGTGGAATGCCATTGTCAGTGTGGTCAGTGTATTCATCATTGCCATCACTCCCAAATTCTCAAAAAAGATTCCCGGTTCGTTAATATCCATCATCGTAGTGACGATTGCAGTCTATCTGATGAAAACATACGGAGGAATTACCTGCATTGATACGATTGGCGACCGATTCACCATTCAATCACAACTTCCCGATGCAGTGGTACCCGAATTGAATTGGGAAGCAATCAAGAACTTGTTTCCCGTAGCCATCACAATTGCTGTATTGGGTGCCATCGAATCATTACTTTCGGCTGCCGTTGCCGACGGTGTAATCGGTGACCGTCATGATTCAAACACAGAGCTGATAGCCCAAGGTGCAGCCAATATCATCGCTCCTCTTTTCGGAGGTATTCCTGCTACCGGAGCCATCGCACGTACCATGACCAATATCAACAATGGGGGAAAGTCTCCGGTGGCCGGCATTATTCATGCTGTCGTATTACTGCTCATCCTGCTCTTCCTGATGCCGTTGGCACAATACATCCCGATGGCTTGTCTGGCCGGCGTGTTAGTCATTGTATCTTATAACATGAGTGGCTGGCGCACCTTTAAGGCATTACTCAAGAATCCGAAATCGGACGTGACAGTGTTATTGATCACTTTCTTCCTGACAGTCATTTTCGACTTGACAGTCGCTATTGAAGTAGGATTGCTGATTGCCTGCGTGCTATTTATGAAACGCGTTATGGAAACCACCGATATTTCGGTTATCAAGAATGAAATCGATCCTAATAATGAATCCGATTTGGAAGTGCACGAAGAGCATCTCATGGTTCCCGAAGGCGTAGAAGTATACGAAATCAATGGTCCGTATTTCTTCGGCATCGCCACTAAATTTGAAGAAATCATGTCTGAACTGGGCGACCGCCCGAAAGTGCGTATCATCCGTATGCGTAAAGTGCCGTTCGTTGATTCTACCGGTATTCACAACCTCACTAACCTTTGTGAAATGTCTAAGAAAGAAAATATCCATATCGTACTTTCAGGCGTAAACGAAAAGGTGCATAAAGTATTGGAGAAAGCCGGTTTTTATGACTTGCTCGGCGAAGACAACATTTGTCCCAATATCAATGTGGCTCTGGAGAAAGCCAAAGCCATTGTAGAGAAATAAAACAGATTATACCAAAAATAGGTGTCGTTACTCGTTCGTTTAGCTACCCTCATGGTTAATTATTGCCATGTAGGAGGCAAAACAAACGAGTAACGTTCATTTTTACTTCTTGCAAATCAAGTACCATACCACAGAAGAAGCGACTAAAAAATAGACAGCAAAGAAATCCCTGTATTGTGATACCCAATCAAAATGAAACGAACAAAATAAAGAAAAGGCGTATAATACCCATAGCACCTCTTCTTTTTTCATTGACTAACCTCCCAACGATTATTATCATCCAAACAAATTACTGAGTCAAACGGAATACTAGCCTTAGTATTAGAAACCTGGACGTTGGGCAAACTCTGCATTGATTTTACACCAACATCAGAAGCTTCTTCCGGGAAGCAGAAAACGAACAAACTCCCTATAGACACAAATAATGAATAAACAGAGAAAAAATGCATACCTATAAGTTTTTAATTAGTTAGTAAATTGTATTCATGTTAATATCACAAATGTAAATCGCTCTTCCCAAACTCTGTGTTATTGGATTGTTATCGTCATGTTAATTGTGTATCTATAGAATTTGAGACTTTGATGTTGCTAATTCAAAACAATTTCTAAGTCCGCTAAAGAGTGGCATGAATAAAATGCCAATATCCGTTCTTTCAGTAAATAGGTATATTTAGCTTGTGATTGTTGGGACAACGCATCTGCCAATTTCATTTTTATCTCATTATACTCATATACAGCCGACTTTCCAGCCATATACTTCTCTAACGCATACCGATGCGCCTCCCGATTGGCAGCTACCGCTTTGGTAGTAGATTCGTATTTCTCAAAAGCTGCCAACGCATCCATATATGCTTTCTCAATATCCTTATAGAGACTTCTCTTTTCATTTTCCAATGACAAGCGAGCATTATTCTCTTCCAAACGCGCTGTTTTTACCTGATTCCTCGTAGAGAAGCGGTCAAAAAGAGGGATGCTTAATGTGAAATAAATGCTTTTCTGCATATTGTTTTTAAACTGCTGATGAAAAGATGGATTCATTGCACCACGAGAATAATAGTAACCGGTATTGATTCCGGCACCCAAAGAAAGCTGCGGGTAATATCCTGACTTGACAACTTTTATACTTTTCACTTTACTCTGCAAAGAATAATGAGCTTGCTTTATCTGAGGCATACAGCTTAATGCCGAGGCATAAATCCCCTCAGGAGTGACAGACTCCATAGAAACTATACTTTCATCCAAAGAATCTACATCAAAATACTCCTCACCCTTCAACTCCATCAATTGCATCAAGTCAAGAAAAGAAAGCCGCAGCGAGTTCCTGGCTTCTGTTGCCACCAGTTCATCATCAGCTAATTGAGCTTTTATATCATATAATTGAGACTGCGGAACTTTTCCATTCTCTATCAGAATCCGTGTTCTGATTTCTTGTTCTTTTGTCAACCGGATTTGTTCTTGAGCGATACGATAAATTTCTTTATTCAACAGTATCTGAAAATAATAGTTGGTTACATTGAGTGACAAGTTGTTTTCTATCAATTCCTTATTTGCCTCGGCCGCCAATACATCGAATTTATTTCGAGAAATGGATGCACTTGTTTTGAATCCGGTAAAAAGAGGCATTTCGGTACTGGCAGAGAATGAAGAATTTTGTATGTTTCTATCCTCATAGGTATTATCCTGATTCAAAGCCCTGCCAAAAGAAAAACGTTGTGAAGCTCCTACATTCAGATTGGGCAGAAAACTGCTCTTCAGTGTATTTCTCTCTACTTTTAAACTTTTAATCCGGTTTTGACTCTGTTTCACCTCTATATTGTGCAGTATGGCATAATCTATACATTCTTTGAGACTCCACTTCTTATTTTGTGCTTGTATATTCGCTATAAATACGATGGCTGCAACAGCTGCAACTATTAACTTTTTCATACTGCTCATTCTTTAACCTATTTCATCAAACTGTTCCTTCCATAAACGATGATACATCCCATTCGAATTGAACAATTCTTCATGAGTACCTGCCTCGATTACTTGCCCCTTATCAATCACCACAATCTTATCAGCATTCTTCACTGTACTCAACCGATGAGCAATCACGATAATCGTTTTCCCCTTCCGTGCCAATGCATCCAGCGTCTGCTTTACATAGCGTTCGGAAATAGAATCAAGCGAAGACGTTGCCTCATCGAAAATAAGTATCTCCGGTTCCTTATACAAAGCACGTGCTATGGCAAGCCGCTGCCGCTCGCCACCCGACAAGGATGCACCATGTTCACCGATATAAGTCCGGTACTCCTTAGGCAAACCATCTATAAAATCCTTTAAACCTAATTGTTCCGTCAAATCTACAATTTTCTTCATGTCCGGATGCAAATCGCCTACCGCTATATTCTCTGCAATGCTGCCGGCAAATAATTCAATCTGTTGAGGTACTGTTCCCACCCGGCGACGAAGGCTGCGATTGTCTATTTGCGCAATATCATAATCGCCTATGCGAATGCGACCCTCCTGTATAGGATAAATATGCTGTAACAACGAAATCAAAGTCGTCTTGCCCGACCCGCTTTCTCCCACTATGGCAGTAGTCTTCCCCTTTTCTATCTTCAAGCCCAATTCCTTGAACACATCCTTGCGCGAACCATAGCGAAACGAAACATTCTCAAACGTAATATCGCCTACCATATCCGGTTCTAATATTATCTTTTGATTATTATCCTGTTCGCGTTCCAAGTCCATAATCTGGAATAAGCGGTCGGCGGCAATCAGTGCATCCTGAATAGTCTGATTGGAAGAAATCAGCGAGCCGATAGGAGAAATTACATAACCAACCAAAGAATAAAACACCATCAGAGCGCCGGGTGTCAACTCCTGATCAACCACCAAAAGACTTCCTAACCAAAGAACGGCAATCGTAATGCCTGTAGATACAAACTGAATGCCGCCTTGCGCCATAATGGAACCATATATACTGCGATATGTATTCTTTAATAAATGTACGAAACGAGTTTCCGTCTTCAAATTAGCATATTCTTCTATACCGAATCGTTTGATAGTAGAAATAGAATTAAGAGATTCCACCAATTGCGCTTCCAAATCAGCACTACTTTCCATAATACCGCGCTGATATTTCCGGTTCAATTTGTTAAACCCCCAGAAAATAAGCAGGAATAAGGGAGCAGACACTAAAGTAATCAATGCCAACTCCCAGGAATAAACAAACATAAGGCATACAGAGAAAACAAGAATCATGATGTTAACCACCAAATCCAACGAAACATTATTGATAAAATTACGGATTTTCACTGCATCATTGACGCGCGAAATAATTTCACCTACGCGCATCGTATCAAAGAATTGTTGAGGTAAAGTCAACAGATGCTTATAATATCCCAAAATAAGTGCAGCATCAATCCGTTGCCCTGTTTTTAAAGCCAGAATACTTTTCATTGCTCCGATAAAAGTCCGCAATAACAGGATGACCAGCATGATAACTCCCATGAGATTAAGCAAATTGATATTTTTATCTACCAATACATAATCTGTAATTTTACCTACATAGATGGAGGTAGATAAACCCAAGATACTATAAATAAGCGCACCAAACACGGCTTGCAGCATCACGCTTTTATGAGGAGCCAGCAGAGAAAAGAACTTCTTTGTCATACCGGTTTTCATGTTTCCGGTCTTGAAAGTTTCTTCCGGTTCCAATAACACCAGTACACCGGTCCACATTTTCTCAAATTCCTGATTGGTCACGCGATGCATCCGCCCGTCACCCGGATCCATATACTCTATGTATTCTTTCTTTTTCTCCACCTTATATATCACTACAAAATGCTGAAGTTGTTCGTGTACTATAACATGAGCAATAACAGGTTTAGGAACAATATACAATGCCTCGAATTTAGCTCGCACTCCTTTAGCTGACAAGCCCAACTTATTAGCAGCCTCTATCAACCCCAAAATATTTGTTCCCTTCTGGTCGGTAAACGCATATTGGCGGATACGTGCAATGGGAAACTGCAAACCATAATAGGCACATACGGAAGCCAGACAAGCCGCTCCGCAATCCGTAATATCAAACTGTTTGATTTTAACTCCTTTTTTCATCTTGCATTCGTGTTTAAAATTTAGCCATCATTCTTTTATTCTCATATTGTTTGGGATTCGCCCAGTCGTCTATCTTCTGATACAATAAATCAAACAATGAGCGCCGGGTTATCATAAAATGAGCACTGACGGTCATACCTTTTTTCAAGACTCCTTTTTGTCCGCTTTTCAGCATCAGATAGTTACGTTCCATCCGGCATTTCACTTTATAGAATGAGTTTCCCTGACTGTCCGTCAGAAAGTCCGATGAAATTTCTGTTACTTTTCCGGGTAATGTTCCCCATTCATTATAATTAAATGATTCCACCTGTACATTGACCGGCATCCCGATATTCATAAAACCTATGTTCCTGGGCATGACATATATCTCCATACACAAGGTAGAATCCGGACTGACCACTGCCAATGACTGCCCTGCCTGTATGCTGCTTCCTCTGTATATGCCCGAAAACTGGTCAATGGTTCCGCTCACCGGACTACGGACTATATAGAGTTCTTTATCTTTCAACTCCTGCTGCAAGGTGGTATTCATTTCACTACGGGAATTACGATAGGTATTCATATCTGCCTGCCATGTACTCAACTGGCTTTGTATCAATGAAGCCAGTTCATTTTGCTGGCTCTGATACTGGAAATAATATTTATCATATTCTTCTTCTGAAATCACCTTCTTATCAAACAGGTTTTTATTGCGCATATATTCTTTTTCCGCCTGCGCCAAAGAGGTTTCCAGTTCTTTTTTCTTTTTGATAAAATAGGTATATTCCTGCTGACGAACCGGAGAATGGAACACCACAGGGCATCCACCTTTTGCCAGATAAGCTAAATCTGTCAAATGTGCTTGATAATCATTCAGACGATTAGTCTGATAATTGATTTTATAATCGGAATTATTAGTTCGGAAACGGAGAAGGACATCTCCTTTGTTTACCCGGTCGCCTTCGCGTACATAGACAGAATCTACCAATTCTGTTATAGCCGATTTTATTTCGGTTTTTTCAGTCACCGGCCTCACTACCCCACTTCCCTGCACGGAAATGTCTACATAGATAAAAGGCAATGCAATAATAGCGGCAGCAACGGCAGCCAATACCACCCAATAGATAATCTGGGATTTTGTGGTGTGTTGATAGATGTATGTTTCAATACTGTTCTCTATCCATTCGTTTGGTAATAACATAACATTTCTACTTTTACTGATTTATACCGCAAAAGTAAAAGGAAAGAAAAAGGAAATGTGTTATCGGATTGTTATCATTAGGTTAATTATTTATCCATAAAACATGATACATAATTCTTATAATTCTCTATTCTGCTTTCACTGTACATTTATATTCTATCGCCATCCATTTCCAACTGCTTTATCAAACTAAAATTATTCAGAAAGATAATGCTACTTCCTATTATAAGGAATTACGGGAAATTTTATTTAGATATTTTTTTAAGTAAAGAAGCTAGGACAGAAGAGCCAACAAGAGCAAAAGCACCCCCACTGAAAGATACAATTAAATCTTGTACACTATAATACCTCCAAATGACAAAAAGTAATAACATGCACATAATTATATAAATAATTCTGTAGATAAAAGTTTTGTCGCTATATGGAAAAACTATTATAGAAGGGAAAAAAAATAGGATATAAAATGAACTGTCAATATCAGTCCAAAACCTTAATATAAACATTATTATAATAAATATTAAAGACACACATATTCCAATATAATTTTTACTTTTCATATTTTATGTATTTCAATTATTACATATTTCAAATTTTTAATAGTCCGTTAAAAATTCAACATATTGGCTAAGCGGCTTCTGCCACTATGCCAAAGAGTTCTTTGATAAGTTTAGCATTAAATGTTCTGTTCGGCTTCATACCGGACTTGCTAAAAATTCTTTTGAGCATATAAGTGTTACTCAGATAGGCTTTTAGCAGTCCGATGGAGAGCGACGGATAGTACCGTTGGCGCATGACCTTTGCGATGTTTACCGAAGCCGGTGACGCATTGAAAGCGAAGTCAAGTTTCTTCAAGTCTCTTGCCTGGCAATCATTGAGTCCAGTAAACTGTTTGGAATCCCGGAAGCAGAACTCGATTGGGAATCGTGTACGATAGTATTCGATGATGTCTTTGTCCGACATTTCAAGATCGGTGGAGAAATAGATTTTGTGTCCTCCTGATTCTGCGTAATGAACCACGACTTTGATGTTTCGTTTCATTGCCTTTGAATAGGCCTTGACAGAGTAGGCTCTTCCTCCTTCGATATCGAGGACCTCGCAACGCTGAAGGTCGAGTTTCTTAAAATCAATCTTCTCGCCTTTGATGCGTGGTCGTCCCCGTTTGCCTGTGCGGACACCGTCATGTGAATACCACAAGGCGGCATCATCACGCAGACGGCTGATGACATGGAATCCCGGCAGACAGGCTTTACCCACGAACTTTGCCTTTGAGAACCAGGCATCTGCAACGATATAACGTGTTATGTCAAGCAACTTGTCCTTGTATTTGCGGAGTACGTCAAGATACCAGTCAACAAGGTTGTACTCTTCGCCTTGCTTTTCCAGATACGCCTTGTCCAGTGTCTGCTCCGCACATAGCATCATACAGTCCCGACTGTCAATGTCGACAATGCCGATACCGAGAATCTCCAGTCCCCGTTTCATTGCAGAAGCGCATCCCGACCAGAACTTGCCGATATAAGGAGTCTTCTTTCCCGACTTTGAAATGTAGCTTGCGTCGATGGCAATGGCTTTTCTTGTACTTTCACCAAAACGCTGCCGCATGAGGAAGAGGTTGAACTGCATCCGGTCAAACTCACGTTCAAACAACTGGCGGAAGCGTTGCTCTGAGCTGTCTGAGTAACGCCCCATTTGGGTGAAATTAATCTTTCTTGGCAGTACCATATACAAAATCATGAGTTGGATGAATGCTGTTTTAAAACTTTTGCGTAACTTCGCAGAACAACTTTTCAAAGCATCGGTTACGATTTCCTCATATTGGTCAAGTGCTGTTTTGTTCATTACTTTAATGTGTGGTGGTTTACCATTAAAGATGCTGAAAATCAGTTACTTGACCTATTTTATCTTGCTAAATTATTTAAATTAACTTGTTTATTTTCAACGGATTAGTTACAAATTTAACGAAGTATTAATCTTTCAAATTCATATCTTTTACAAATATCACCACAACAAGTCAGTTTCTGAGAAGTAGGTATACCTATCTTCTAATTAACAACTATATCGAATAACCATTTTATTGATTGCATAAGATAATAAAGCACCTATAAAAGTTGCAATTATATCTTTATAATCAAAAGTCAATCCTATAACTTCATAGCATATCAGCCCCAAACAAACTGCCATACTATAATATATTTCCTTATATACCAATTTCTGTGTCAATGCCATGCCCAAACAAGTCGCTATAGGAACTCCCCAAATATTAGTAAAGGTATCTGCAAAATAAAAATCATATATACCATTTTCATAAATATAGGGTCTATAAGCAAAATTGATAACAGAAATAACAAGGAGTAAAGAAACACAGACTATAAAAAATACTAATCTTGTTCTTTTAGACAAATACATAACATTGTCTCTTTTGAAAATAATCAGGCGTCCCATAATATCTTAATTGAATGCGCCATACTAATATGGCACATTCAATTTTAAAGTTAAACAAATTATTTATAAGGCATTACAGAAGGAGCAAAATTATTTGCCTCAAATCCATTATACTCACATTGGAATAAAAAGCCAAGTAGTTCCCAAACATTTTTTAAACCACCTGCGATATTTATTTCTTCATATTTTGATAAACTAATATAATACTTTTCCATTTTTTTAGATGATTATTTATTCCACATAGCATTAGCTGCATCTCGACCGGCATTAAATGATTCTATGGTTTCGCCAGTATGATAACCTCCCGATACCTGTACATGTTCCTCACCACTGAGTGGCTTCATCATGTAATAATCATTCTTTTTCATACTTCATTTTGTGTTTGTGTTATTATTTCCCTTATTTATAGACTCGGGCAGTCCCTTATTCTTCGTCTGAACAAGCGGTGAGCAAAAAGATGAGGCATGCCATTCATCCGTTTCCCTTCCTGATCTTGTTCGTTTATACTCGTTTATTTCATATCTCTCTGCTTGTTTTGATGCAACAAAGATAAGCTGTCTTTTCTTACCCCTTTGTTATTGAATTGTTATTTTCACATGAACTACTTTTACACGCTAAAATCAAGCGAAGAATTTCTGAAAAGTAGGCATACCTATCTCTTATTCACTCGTTTGAACAACAGAAAAATTAAATAAGTTAATAATCCACTGATATATGTTGCTATCAAATCATAAAAATCAAAAGTTCCAAATGGAATTATTTCATATAAAGTAAAAACAAAAATACTATAAAGAATAGCTTTAGATAAACTCTCATATTTTCTCATAGCCAATAATAACAAAGAGAGAGAAGGCACTGCTACCAAATTTCCTATTGTATCAGCCAAATGAAAATCAAAAATATGATTCTCATAAATATACGGTCTGTAAGTATTGGATAATACAATACCTAAGATAAAGAAAAATCCAGAACCCATATAATACAGCTTTTTCCTCATAATGCAATCTTTAAAGAGATGAGTGCATCTTTATAAAACACACTCATCTTTTTGTTATCAATTAAAATACTCTACCACAAACATCGGCACCATTTTCTTGTGTTAGTCCATGACATAATTTGCCAAACATCTCACAAACCCAGTTACTAAACTCTGAACCACCATATATTAATGTGGCATCTTCTGTGTTTATAACACTAAACAAGTTATTAATACTTTCCATTTTAAAATCCCTCTGATAAACCTTTATTAAAACTTTCAACACTTTCATTCCAGTTGGATACAATATCGTAAGCAAGACTTCCTAAAATCCACCAAGGGAAACCACCATTCACTTCTTTCATTTCATCCAAATTCATCTTCTGCACCAAAGCATTTTCTTTAAAATTTTTCATAATAATAAATTTTTAATTGGTTAATAAAATTGTGTTTGTATAAAAGCTACCAGCAAATAATATCTGCTAATGGCCCATATATTTTACGAAGTTCCTCCATCTGTTCCTCCGTAGGAGGCACATAACCTCCCGATACCTGTACATGTTCCTCACCACTGAGTGGCTTCATCATGCAATAATCATTCTTTTTCATACTTCATTTTGTGTTTGTGTTATTATTTCCCTTATTTATAGACTCGGGCAGTCCCTTATTCTTCGTCTGAACAAGCGGTGAGCAAAAAGATGAGGTATACCATTCATCCGTTTCCCTTCCTGATCTTGTTCGTTTATACTCGTTTTTCCCATCTCTCTTTCGTGTTTGTTTTGATGCAACAAAGATAAGCTGTCTTTTTTTACCCCTTTGTTATTGAATTGTTATCACAATGTTAATTGTTTGTCCATATAACTTGAGGTTTTGGATTTTTATCCTTCCTTGGTTCCCAATTATAGATTCTTTTCATGTCTCCTCCATAAATAGAAGTTTGTTCTTTACTGCTTAATGTTACTATTGTTTTTTCCATAATATTATATCTTTAAATTATATGTATGAGTTTTAGTTTGATGTTGCAAACATAATAGGAAATTTTATAATAATATGTTATCAAAATGTTATCCGATTTTAAGAATAAGTTATTATATTTGCTACATGATAAAGACTAAGTACTTGAAAATAATCACTGCCATAAGCTTAACCTCCATATTAGCATTACAATTAATGTGGTTATGCAATACTTATATACTTATCAGAAACAATATATCTGAAGAAATAAATCAAATTCTATATACAGGAATGGAAGACGAGGCTATTACTCGTCTTAATAAGACCCCTAAAGGAACAAATATAAAAGGAGAAGCAGCAACCGACAGCATCCCCGAAATCACTTATTTAGAAGAAGGACTCTATAACTTAGGTTATTATATCTCTATAGAAGACGTGGACTCCATCGCTTCCACTCTCCTCTTAGAGCATAAAATAAGCAGCGATTTCATATTGAATCTTATTAATCCGAAGACCGGAGAAGTGCTTCAACAAAGCAAAAAAGGAAACTTTTGTCTATGGAATGCCATTCACTCTAAGGAAATTCCTATCCGCACAGACCTATCACAAACTGTACAAATGATATTGGTGAATCCGCATTGGAGCATATTTGCACGCATGGGAATCTTGTTGCTGTCTACAGCGGTTATGGTAGTATTCGCTTTCATCGGATTGTTTTACCAAATAAAAATCATCATCACAGAAAGGAAAATAGCCCGGCTGAAAGAAGATTTCTCCTACGCCATGATTCATGACATGAAAACGCCCATCAGCTCTGCCATCATGTGCACCAGCAGGCTGCATAGCGGAAAGCTGGATGATAAGCCGGAAATAAAGAACCATTATTTTACTATTGTGGAAAATGAACTGGAACATTTGTTGGCTCTTTCCAACAAAGTGCTGACGCTGGCGAAACTGGAACAGCACAAACTGGAGATGAACAAAAAAGAAGTTCCATTATCTCCCATGATAGAAGACTTAATTGAAAAGTTCACCATAAAAACTGAAAAAACAATCCATTTCACTACAGACTTAAAAACAGAAAAAGTATATGCCGACGAAGAGTTTCTGAAGGAAGCAATCAGTAATCTGATAGACAATGCCATAAAATATTCCAAGGAATCGGTAAAGATAAACATCAGTTCTTCAAGTGATGCCAACCATGATATTATCAACATATACGACAATGGTATTGGAATTCCGCAAAAAGACCAAAAGAAGATTTTCGAGAAGTTTGAGCGTGCATCGGCCATTAAACAAACCCGAAAAGGAGGCCCTTCAGGATTCGGACTAGGGTTGAACTATGTTTATCAGGTAATGGAAGCCCACGAGGGAAGAGTATATATTAACAGTATAGAAGGGGAATTCAGTGAATTCAGCCTGTTAATACCTAAAATAATAGAAAGCTATGATTAAACTATTATTAGTGGAGGATGATTCCACTTTCAGCTACATCGTAAAGAATGAATTGCAGGAAATTATCGGTGGCTACGAAGTGATAACCGCTACCAATGGTGCAGAAGGACTGAAAGCTTGGAAAGAATATCATCCTGATATTATTATTTCGGATATCGATATGCCTGTGATGAACGGTTATCAAATGGTGGAACGTATCCGCGAAATGGATGGGGATATTCCTATCTTGTTCACCTCTGCATTGACATCTCCCAAAGACGTGAAAGAAGGATATAAACTGGGGGTTAATAACTATGTGAAAAAGCCCTTTGTGCCCGATGAATTGGACGCACATATACACGCCATCCTGAAAATGAAGGCAGGAGTCAAATTACGCAATGAAAATGAACACTATGCATTGGGACGCTTCACCTTGGATGCCAAACATGCCACACTGCATAACAATGAAAACGGAGAGAACAAAACCCTGACGGTGCGCGAAGCCCAAATACTTCAGCTCCTGTGCGAAAACATAAATGAAATAGTGGAAAGGAAGGCTATCCTAAGTCGCTTTTGGAATACGGAGGACGATTATTTTGCCTCACGCAGTTTGGATGTCTTTATCACGAACCTGCGGAAATCACTGAAAGATGAACCTCTCATCGAATTGAAGAATATCCGGGGAGTAGGCTTTGTATTATTGCTAAGCTGAAAAACACTCCCATGCCGCATTTAGTGATGTTAGAGCATACTGTCACTTCTACCTTCATAAAAACTAAATTGTTTCTTACTGTCAGCTAAGGACTTTTAAACGTAAGATTATTACAGTCACAGTCCATTATGGAAAACTATATGGTCCACTACGGGAAACTGTAGTAATTCTGCTTATAGAAAGGCTTAACCAACGTTCATTGGGGATTAATATCACTGTATCGAAGGAAGTATATTCTTGGCCGATTGAACCAATTCGGAAGGATAACCACACAATTCCAATATCCTGATGGCATTTCCCTCCTGCGCCACTCCTTTCTTCAGTTTATAATCAAATTGAAGTTTGTCATCGGCTATTGTTTCACTAAAGTGATATAAGTCATACTGACTATGAAGCAACGCGGTCAGTTCCAAATCATGTGTTGATGCAAGGACCAAATTATCCGTCTTTGCCAAATCCGAAAATACGGCAGAATTAATCGCTATTCTCTCCACTGTATTCGTTCCTTTGAACAGTTCATCGAAAACCAATAGATAATTTCCCTTTTTTCCTTTATCAAGAGCTGCTTTCACATTCTCGACTTCTTTAAAGAAGTAACTTTTCCCTTCCAACAGATTATCTTCTGTGTGAATCACAGAATAAAGATGTCTGTTTATATCTATCCGAAAGTCTTTTGCAAAACAAGTATTCAATGTCTTTGCTGTCAGCAAGTTAATGGCAACAGTGCGGATAAAACTGGTTTTTCCCGACATATTGGAGCCGGTTATAAGCATGGACTTATCCGATAACGACACACTGTTAGAAACACATCCCCTTATCAATGGATGATATATACTATCGGCATACAAGCGTTCGCCCGATTTATTATCGGAAGGCTTGCAATAATAAGGAATCTGTTCACGCAAAAACGATATGGAACACAGCAAATCCAAAAAACCTACATAACAAAACACTTGTTCTATTTCTTCTTTTTCCTTTTGAATAAACCGAAAAGAGGTTACAATATTGATAGTGGAATATAACGTAAAAATATTAATAAGCTCAGTCAGCAGATAAACAATCATGGCCGAGTCGCTTTCTAACGCTATACCTAAACGGAATGAGCCCAGTTTGCGGACAAGCTCTTTCAAATTTCGGATAGTGTTCTCTATTTTAACATTTACAGACAGGAATGAGGGAACAGCACTTAAGTAATCGGCTGTTTTCAACAACTTATATAACTGGGGTACAGAGAAATAATAACATGAAAGAATGTTTTTCTGTTTAAAATGTAAGTATCCATTAAATATATAAGATACTAATAAAAATAAAAGAGGAACAGGTGAAGAAGGAATTTGAAACATCAAGATTAGAGATACAGCAGGTAACCACCTGCATATTTGGAGCAACAATAAATAACCGCGCGAATAGGTATGTTCTTTTTCGGCCAAAATATCCACTATGGAGTAAGCATCCGGTTTATTCAACTTCTGAAGAGCATTTACCAGTTTATTCCGAAGCAGATAATCTGTTTGCAGTTGCTCTATGAATTGTTCATGCGCGGTAACATCGGAAATCTTATCGGTACATAAAATATGATAAAGATATTGTCTTCCTACACAAGAAGAGGTGTAATCTAGCTGCTCGCACAAATCATCTAAGTTCAAATCTTCACAAACAGTCTCTGATAACGCTTCCTTTGCATCACCAAAACTCAAATATGAATGGTATGCTTTTATTCCTTTCTCCATATCCTGACAATTTTCCTTATTTACTTATACCCACAAAGATAAAATACTTTTCCGTAACTCTGTGTTATCGGATTGTTATCTTCCAGAAAAATACTCCTATACCGTAATGTTCCTAAATAAAATGCAGTATGGAAGTATTTTCTAAAGTCAGCCGAAAATCCATTTGGCCACTTTGGGTATAAATCTATAAAAGAAAGCTACCACTCCCCATGAAATGGCAAAGGCTATTATGGCCGTAACAGGTATCTTTACTGAAATAGGAATAGAAAGTATATTAGCAATACCATAACTAAAACCGACCATAAAATAATGAATCAAATAAATACCGAGTCCACATTTAGTGATGTTAGAGAATAAACTCACCCAACCGGGAGATGTAAACCTTATCCGACGGATAATCAAAAACACAGCGATAGTCATCAACACAACATTAGGAGAACAATATAAAAAAAACATCTCCATTTCTTGTTCGGTGCAATCAGGATTGGCCGTTATCGACTTAAAACCTATATAAGTCACAATATATCCGATGGCAAATAACGGCACAGCAACTCCAACTGTCTTCACCCAATTCCACTCTTTTACATCTTTTGCCAAATAATAGCCCAACAGTAAGTAACCGTTAAAACCGGCAAAATAATAAAAAGTGCCAAATGAGTTCCAGGCGCAAAGCCCGAAGAGTTCTTGCGAAAAGAAAGCGTAGGCGTAAGGCAGAAACAATGTGATTCCCCAAATGCCAAGGAATATTTTTTTCTGTGAAAGATTTGCCTTTTCTATCCAAGCGGAGAAAAACGGCATATAAAGATACAGGCCTATAAGCATATAAAGATACCACATCGGTACTGTATAGACATTGAATTTAAAAGGAATTAATGCAATGTTTGTCATTGCATCACCAAAAGATTGAGAAGCATCAGGCGATGCATAAGCAAAAACATCAGCTATCACAGCAGATGATAATCCCAACACACCTGTTATCCAAGGAAAAAGATTGTATAGAACAGACCATACTAAAAAAGGAACAGCAATACGCAGCAACCGCTTTTTATAAAAACTTTGGATAGGCATATTAACCGGCAAAAGTAACAATCCGGTAATCATAACAAACAAAGGAACGCAGGGACGAAGAAAGGAGCCATAAATAGACCCCCAGAAATTAAACTCCGGATTAGAACGAGCTTCGGGAGAAACATTAAAAGGATCGGCACAATGAATACATATTACCATAAATATGGCGAGAAAACGAAGTACGTCAACCCATACTATTCTATGCGGTTGACTGGATGAACTAGCTTGTAACATATTTCTTATTTTATACATTTACCGGCAAAAGTACAAAATAAGCCATCCAAACTTTTTTAACTACTTAAAGAAATGCCTATTTACTTTCTTAAAGCGCATAAAGTTACATGAGACATACCTAAATAAGAAGCGATATAACCCAGATTGACACGCTGAAACATATCAGGATTTTTAATGAGGAAATCATTATAACGTTCCTCTGCTGACATATACAAACGATAAATAAGTCTTCTCTCCATTTCCACAAAGGCTTTTTGATGTAAAATACGCAACCAATTTGCTATATCGGCATATTTTAAACATAAGGCTTCAAGTTCTGCGATAGGAATAAAATATAAAATAGAATCTTCGAGCACTTGAACCATCTCATTCTCATAACCCTCTGTTTTACCATAAAAACTATTAGTGGAAAAAGTGAGATCACCTTCTTTGCTAAACCAAGAGGTAACTTCTCTCCCATCCATCAGAATATAAGAACGAGCGATTCCCTTCTCTATAAAGTAAACATTATCATCTCTCTTGCCGGGCGCTATCAGAATGGTTCTTTTGGGTAAAGCAAGAGGCTGCAATCCGGAAATGAGTTCATGAAGAGTTATCTCATCTATTTTGAATATCTTATTTATTGCATTTATAACTCTTTCCATAGCATATATCTGATTTATACATATTCCTGTTTCAGTTTCAATACGAAACCGAAACAGGAATATTTGCTTCTTTTACCAACTCTGCAATTCTGTCCAACTCTTCGTGAGCAGCTTTTTTCAAATCATGGTCAGGAGTTTCACGGTCTATTGTATAAATCATCACTTGGCGGGGAGCTATTTCTTTTACTGCCTCCAACCAGGGAAGAACATATTCATCTGTCGTATTGTCCACACTTTTTCCTTGGCTTTCCCCCTTCATAAACATAGTTTGAATAATCAGATTACCCTTGAAAGCTTTCATCTCTTCTATAATCTCGTTTACATCATAATGTCCGGTAGGACGGTCTACTTTATTGATATAATCAACATTCACCGTATCCAGCTTCAAGATATTATTGTCTATCTTGTTTAATGCCTTAAAAACCTCCGCTTTATGAATGAAAGTAGAATTACTCAACACGCTCACCTTTGCTTGCGGAAAGTATTTATCACGAAGCGCTAACGTATCATCTATAATTCCGGCAAACTCAGGATGGGCAGTAGGTTCACCATTGCCGGCAAAAGTCAGGACATCCGGCTTTGGACCGTTTTGCTGCATATCGAGCAGACGGGCTTCCAAAGCTTCACGAACCTGCTCACGGGCAGGTAATTTCTTCTTCGGACGATGGTCTTTATTAAAACCACACTCACAATAAATACAATCGAAAGAACAAAACTTGCCGTCTTCGGGAAGAAGATTGATTCCCAAAGAAACTCCCAAACGACGGCTATGCACCGGACCGAATATAGGAGAAGGATAAATGACTGTTGACATAGTTATTTTTCTGTTGATAACAGTGCAAAAATACATAATGTTTTTAGAATTTCATCCTCAACTGCAAATAAAGATCACCCTTTGTACTTCCATCAATGGCCTCCAACGCCGAACCGATAACATCCCGATTTAAATAATGCGTCATCCCGTATTTAGCTTGAACCATGATATGCTTATTCAATTCATAACGTACATTTATTGCCAGTCGCGTACCTTCATAATAAAATGAAGGCATGGAAAAAGCATAAAGCACATTCTTTTCATAAATGGTTAACCGCGAATCATAATCATCCGTATTAAACCAAACACAACTTATATCACATTGGAAAGGCAAATCATTGAACTTATAACCGGCACTCTGCGACAATAAGAAGCCGGTGGAAGCTGACCGGTTTCGATAGTTTACCCGAACATAATCTGCTATTGTTTTCAACAACAGTTTATCCTTCAGTGAATAATTCAACTGATAACGACATTTCTGTTGTATATAAGGAATCGTTTGCTTGATTTTATCCTCTGCCGTGAAATCCTTTTTCTTGTTTTTATAGCGATACCTTATGAACATTTCCAGTTGATAAGTAGGTGAATAACTTAGCTGAATCAAGCCGTCAAAACCTTTGGTTCCCGGTTCGCTAACCAAATACTTCTTCCATGGAAAATAAAAAAAGTCTCCATAACAAGTCATCCTTATATATCGTAATAACTTAGTTTCCAATCCGATATAAAATCCACTTTCATTCTGTACACTACTTCCTTCTCCTATAGAACGACCATAAATACTTTGATACTTTGCATCATAATATCTGTTCATAACTATCAATTGTGTTCCTCCCTTCGGTGAATAACTCAACATATTCATAGTAGCAACAGCACCACTTTTATCAATAGCAGTCTCACCCAAAAAGGAAAAGTGCTTCCAAAAAAATTTGTAATCTCCTCCTACATTATAAAAGTCTTTGCCTCGAGGATAGAATTTATTATAAGGTTTTAAGTCAGGATTCAACGGCTTGTTGAAAACATTATAAACCGCTGTTAATCCTAACTCACAATACTTCCCATTATAATTTAAATTACTACCAATCACCTGATTAGTAATCATATTCTTCTTTTCAAATTCCCTGTATAAACGATGATATCCGTCCTTTTTCAACGAAGTTATAAACCGGTTATTCACAATACCGTCCATCTTCCGGTAAGAATAAAAAGCATCTGTCGTCCACCTTTTCGACACCTTATAACTGGCTGCCGCTCCCTGAAAATAATTATATTCGTCTGTCGAAGAATGTTTGCGAATTCCCCGATTCTTATTTCCCAATGTAGAAAGCGTAGCTGTTTTACCCATTCCGAAATCAGTGTTAATAACTAGTCCATAACCATAGCTTAAACGATAATTACCGATAGCCAATGATTTGATTCTGCCCATATTACGAATGAACAGGTACGGTGAATAAAAATCATATCCTTTTCTGTTCTGTACGGCAAAGAAAGGTTCGCCGGCATCTTTTTCTGCCGTAAGTCCCAAATATATCTTATCCCGATAATGAAAACTATATCTCAGACTGTGATAATACCCATACCCCAAGTATTGTTTATTAGGATTCTTCTTCAATTCTTCCTTGGTGTGAAGCTTATACCCTGATTTAGTATAAAAAGGCATATCCACACGTGTTGATAACTCTTGTTTTCCATATTTCAACACTTGTTTCAAAGTAGGCTTATATTCCTCTTTTTCAGTATGTTTAAAGCAAATAAATGGTTGTAAACAACGAATAGTCTGCCTGTTAATATCTTCAATCATCCACAATTCATTCTCACTAAGCATCGGTCCATACTTATAAAGATAATACAAGATATTTTCAATCAGCTTGTCAGACAAAAAAGGAAATCTCTCCAACTGCTCTTTTGTTGCCGTATTGATATTGATAGGATTTTCTCTTAACTCCGATAACTCTTCAAAATTATTCTCCCACTGAAAAACTTCTCCTCCTTCTTCATCAATTAATTGCTCTGCCAATTCCTCCCAAGCTTCTTGTGCTGATAAGTTATTCACAGAAAAGCCTATTGTAATACAAGTAATTAACATTGATTTCAACAATCTGTTCATTTTGTAATTTATTGGTGTGTTTTAAGTTAAATAGTTTTATTCAAAGCAAGAGTAACCACATTTCTTACTACTTTTGCATAGAAATGAAAAGGAAACTCTATATAACTTTATTTCTTTCCTTTATAGTCATTGCTGCCTATTCTCAGCAATCGACAACGACTATAAACGGATACATGGTGCCTGTATGTGTATACAAAGGGGATACCATTCCTTCACTACGGCTACCTAATGTATACGTATTCAAGCCATTAAAATTTAAAAATGAAAAAGAAAGACGGGAATATTACCGCCTGGTAAGGAATGTAAAGAAGACTTTGCCTTTGGCTCGTGCCATCAACCGTGCCATTATCGAAACCTACGAATATCTGGAAACACTCCCTGATAAAAAAGCCAGAGAGAAACATCTGAAACTCGTTGAAAAAGGACTGAAAGAGCAATATACTCCTGTCATGAAGAAATTAACTTTTGCACAGGGCAAACTGTTGATAAAGTTGGTAAACCGCGAAACCGATTCTTCCTCATACGAATTGGTAAAAGCTTTTATGGGTCCCTTTAAAGCAGGGTTTTATCAGACTTTTGCCGCATTGTTCGGCGCAAGCCTGAAAAAAGAATATCATCCCGAAGCGGAGGATAAGCTGACGGAACGGGTGGTATTATTGGTGGAAAACGGACAAATATAAATCCGGTTAGTTCCTCATTCTTTTATAGTTACTCTTTTCTAAACTTAATCAATTTATTTGCAAACTCCCAAAGTACAATGCCGGTAGTAACCGATACATTCAATGAATGTTTTGTGCCATATTGAGGAATTTCGATGCAACCGTCACAGGCATCAATTACTTCTTGTTGAACACCTTTCACTTCATTTCCCATTACGATGGCATACTTTTTATCCGGCTCAAGCTCAAGCTCGTCAAGCATGGTACTTCCTTCCACTTGCTCTATAGCCAACACCGTATATCCTTCATTATGAAGTTCTTCCACTGCTTCCAATGTATGCTTCACATACTTCCAGTCAACAGTATCTTCGGCTCCTAATGCCGTTTTGTGCATTTCAGGATGGGGAGGAGTGGCGGTAATACCACATAAATAAATACGTTCTACAAGAAAAGCATCCGATGTGCGGAATACGGAACCGATATTATGCAAACTGCGTACTTCATCCAATATCACTGCCAACGGTAACTTGTTTGCTTGCTTGAATTCATCTACTGTAAGACGGTTAAGCTCCGTTATTTTCAATTTTCTCATCTTTTTCTACATGCTATTAATATATATTGCAAAGATAATAACTAATTCACATAACCCTGTTGATAACGGTTGAAAACATGTAAAAAGAATGAGCATATCATTTCAAAAGTATTTCTTGCATATTTCAATAAAAGATATATCGAATGACAGAAATCAACAATCCAAAGAATAATTCAAGAACTTAAACCGACAATATCAACACAATTTAATCACTATTTTAGGCGTTCATAACCATAAAGTTTTTAACTTTGCATATTATCAACAGTTTGTTAATAGAAAAGATAAAGACTGTATTATCAGACTTTAAGCCCGTTGATTACTTATTCATATCTCTGCACCATGAATGAATAACTTCTCAGGCAAGAAAAGCAGTCTACTTTTTACTAACACTATTAACCGACAATTATCATCACTATAAATTCTTTTTTTAAGAGAAGAAAGAAAAAACATAGAAATAATGAATAAAGAGGAATGGTTGAAAAAGGGGTATGTTGCCGAACCGGTGGACAAGACCTTAGATTTGAAAGCAGAGATAAATAAGTTGCGTAAAGAGAAGAATGCACTTATTTTGGGACATTACTACCAGTCGGGCGAAATACAAGATATGGCTGACTTTGTAGGTGACAGTCTGGCATTGGCACAATGGGCAGCTAAAACAGATGCCGATATTATTGTGATGTGCGGTGTACACTTTATGGGAGAAACAGCTAAGATTCTTTGTCCGAATAAAAAAGTGCTTGTACCTGATTTGAATGCCGGTTGTTCTTTGGCCGATAGTTGCCCTGCCGATGCTTTTGCAGAGTTTGTTAAAGCACATCCGGAGCATACCGTAATTTCATACGTTAATACAACGGCTGCAGTAAAGGCTGTGACTGATGTAGTGGTGACTTCCACCAATGCCAAGCAGATAGTGGAAAGCTTCCCGGCAGACGAAAAAATCATCTTCGGACCGGACCGTAACTTGGGAAACTATATAAATTCGATTACAGGACGTAATATGCTGTTGTGGAACGGTGCCTGCCATGTGCATGAACAGTTCTCTGTTGAAAAAATTGCAGCTTTGAAAAAACAGTATCCCGATGCGGCTATTCTGGTACATCCCGAATGTAAAGGGGCTGTTGCAAAGCTGGCCGATAAAGTAGGTTCTACGGCAGGTCTGCTGAAATATGCCATTGCCAGTGATAAAAAGGATTTTATCGTTGCTACGGAAAGTGGAATTTTGCACGAGATGCGTAAACAATGTCCTGAAAAGAACTTTATTCCCGCTCCGCCCGAAGACAGCACTTGCGCTTGCAATGAATGTAATTTCATGCGGTTGAATACCATGGAAAAGCTGTATAATACACTGAAGTATGAATGGCCGGAAGTGACAGTGGATGAAGCGATAGCCCAAGAAGCGGTGAAACCTATCAAAAAGATGTTGGAAATCTCGGAGAAATTAGGATTGTAAAGTAGTAAAATTCAAATTGAATAAATTAGGCAGAAAATGTATTCTTTTGTGAATCGTTTTCCGCCTAATTTATTTTTTGATATTCTTCTCTTCACTTTTTACGCCTTCAGAAATCGGCAAAGCTTTTCTACTGCCAACGCACGATGGCTGATTTTATTCTTCGTCTCATTTCCCAGTTCGGCAAAAGTCTTGTCGTATCCTTCGGGCATAAAGATAGGATCATATCCGAAACCGGAGCCACCGCGTTTTTCTTTGATAATCTCACCTTTTACTACGCCTTCGAATAAATGCTTCTTTCCATTCGTTATTAAACAAATAACAGTGCGGAACTGTGCTTTTCTATTTTGTACTCCTTGCATATTCTGCAATAATTTCTGCATATTGGCTTCCGCATTATGTCCTTCTCCTCCTGCATAACGGGCAGAGTAAACACCCGGTTCTCCATTTAGTGCCTCTACTTCCAGACCCGTATCGTCGGCAAAACAGTCCAAACCGTAGTGTTCATAAATATACTCAGCTTTCAACATCGCATTACCTTCCAGTGTATCAGAAGTTTCGGGGATATCAATATCGCAATGGATATCTTTCAAGCTCAATAATTCTACTTTCTCTCCTAGAATAGCGGATATTTCATCCAGTTTATGAGCATTGTTTGTAGCAAATACTAATTTTCGTTTC
>OJPB01000056.1_pt1 | contig 74754 bp, 77 predicted proteins | sample 1598391 | NCBI WGS metagenome assembly OJPB01 (sample SAMN03922452, study PRJEB24848) | human gut metagenome | isolation source: stool sample | host: Homo sapiens | place: Germany | collected 2009-11
GGGGTCTTAGCTCAGCTGGGAGAGCATCTGCCTTACAAGCAGAGGGTCACAGGTTCGAGCCCTGTAGGCCCCATCCAATAACTAAATATGGCGAGATAGCTCAGTTGGCTAGAGCACGCGGTTCATACCCGCGGTGTCGAGGGTTCGAATCCCCCTCTCGCTATGAAAAAAGCAATTTGCGTAGTGCAGATTGCTTTTTTGCTATATACAAATATACATTGGCAGGTCACTGGACGAGCAGTTCATAGACGGTGACATAAGGGGCATTTTTAATAGAAATTTTCGATGCGTTTTATATTCTTTTCGGTACCATTATGCTATAATAAAATGAGCACAGAAAAACAAGAAAGGACACCCTGTTTGCCTATGTACCATTTTATCATTAACCCAAACGCAGGCTCCGGCAGAGGATGGAAAGTATGGAGAGCTATTGCCGGTTATATGGACCGGCACAATATTGAATATGAAGCGGTTCTGACAAATGGGATCGGCGAAGCCAGAGACGCTGCCAGAGAGCTGACAAAGGAAGCAGGAAAGCCATGCTTCCTTATTGTTGTAGGCGGAGATGGCACGATGAACGAGGTATTAGATGGTGCATCCTTTCATGGTCCTTTAAATCTTGGCTATATTCCGGCTGGAACAGGAAATGATCTGTGGCGAAGTCTGCACATGCCGGCAAGCCCGGTGAAGTGCCTGAAAAAGCAGCTTCAGCCAAGACATTTTTCCATGATCGATTATGGTGTCCTTTCCTATGGAAAAGGAGAACCTTTTCACAGACGTTTCTTAGTCAGTGCCGGGATCGGCTTTGACGCTGCAGTCTGTCAGGCAGCCCTTGACTCCCGGCTTCGCAGCCGTTTAGGACATATGGGTTTTCGCAGGCTTTCCTATCTGCTCCTTGGGATCGGCCAGTTTTTTAAATGCAGGTCTTCCAGAGGATATATTGTTTTAGATGGTGTAAAACGGGTAGAATTTAATAACATCCTGTTTATATCCTGCCACATCCAGCCATCAGAAGGCGGCGGTTTCGTCTTTGCCCCGAAAGCAGACGGAAAAGACGGGCTGATGAACATATGCGTAGTCAGTCATTCTAACCGGATGAAACTGATCCCTCTTCTTTTGGGAGCCATGACCGGCAGGAAAAAGCGTTATAAAGGAACCAGAACCTATGAGTGCAGGGAAGTGAAGATACACACAGATGCCCCGCTTCCAGTTCATGTGGACGGAGAAGTGTGTGGAAATGTAAACGATATACAGGCAGAATGTATTCCGCGGAAAGTACGGATGATGTTCTGATCACAGGGTCTGCCAGACAGAATTTTATAAATCAGTTATAAAGGAGACATAAAATAAATGAGGATTGGACAGGGATATGACGTACACAAACTGGTAGAAGGAAGAAAGCTGATCCTTGGCGGTGTGGGGATTCCTTACGAAAAGGGACTGTTAGGCCATTCTGATGCAGATGTGCTTGTACACGCTGTAATGGATGCTCTTTTAGGCGCAGCTGCTTTAGGGGATATCGGACAGCATTTTCCTGATACGGATCCAAGATATGAAGGGATATCCAGTATAGAACTGCTGAAAAAAGTAGGGGAATTACTGGAAGAAAAAGGCTATGTAGTGGAAAATATCGATGCCACCATCATTGCCCAGCGTCCCAAACTTTTAAATTACCGTCCAAAGATGGCAGAAAACATTGCCCAGGCGCTGCATCTGGATGTATCCAGAGTCAGTGTAAAAGCCACTACAGAAGAGGGGCTTGGCTTTACAGGAACCGGGGAAGGAATTTCCTCCCAGGCAATTACATTATTGACGGAAGTAGCTGATTACTGCTATGATAATAAGATAGTAAATGATAGCTGCACAGGCTGTGGAGGCTGCTGCGGCTCTCAAAAATAAAACTGGGGATAAATATGTAAGTTTGTAAAGCTTACAGAAATGAGGAGAATGACTATGAAGATCTTTAATACTCTCACAAGAAGAAAAGAAGAATTTGTCCCATTAACACCGGGACAGGTAAAAATGTATGTATGCGGACCTACTGTTTACAATCTGATCCACATTGGAAATGCAAGACCTATGATCGTATTTGATACAGTACGCCGTTATTTTGAGTACAAGGGCTATGATGTACAGTATGTATCCAACTTCACTGACGTAGATGACAAGATCATCAAGAAGGCAAATGAAGAAGGCGTAGATGCAGAAGTGATCTCCAAGCGCTATATTGAAGAGTGCAAAAAGGATATGGCAGCGTTAAATGTAAAGCCTGCAACTGTAAATCCACAGGCAACCCAGGAGATCCAGGGCATGCTTACCATGATCCAGACCCTGATCGATAAGGGACATGCTTATGTAGCAGATGACGGAACTGTATACTTCAAGGTTAAATCATTTAAAGAATACGGAAAACTGTCCCATAAGAACTTGGACGAACTTCAGTCCGGTTTCCGTGAATTAAAGGTAAGCGGTGAAGAAGTAAAGGAAGATCCAAACGACTTCGTATTATGGAAGCCGAAAAAAGAAGGAGAGCCTTACTGGGAGTCTCCGTGGTGCCAGGGCCGTCCGGGCTGGCATATTGAGTGCTCTGTTATGGCAAAGCACTATCTTGGCGACCAGATCGATATCCACGCAGGCGGCGAGGACCTGATCTTCCCACACCATGAAAATGAGATCGCGCAGAGTGAGTGTGCAAATGATAAGACATTTGCAAATTACTGGATGCACAATGGTTTCTTAAATATTGACAATAAGAAGATGTCCAAATCCCTTGGAAACTTCTTTACTGTACGTGATATTGCTGAGAAATATGATCTGCAGGTACTGCGTTTCTTCATGTTAAGCGCACACTACAGAAGCCCGATCAACTTCAGCGCAGAGTTAATGGAAGCTTCCAAGAACGGCTTAGAGCGTATCCTTACAGCAGTAGACCGCTTAAAAGAACTGGATGCAAAGGCAGAAGGTGCGGCAGAGACCTGTGCAGAGCAGGAAAAGATGGTGGAAGTACAGAAGCTGCGTGAAAAATTCGAGGCAGCTATGGAAGATGACTTTAACACAGCAGATGCTGTTTCTGCTATCTTCGAGCTGGTTAAACTGGCTAACTCCACAGCAGATGCTTCCAGCACCAAGTCCTATGTTTCCTGCCTGTTAAAGGAGATCGAACAGTTATGTGATGTTTTAGGCATTATCACAGAGAGAAAGACAGAAGTTCTTGACAGCGAGATCGAGGAAATGATCGCAGCAAGACAGCAGGCAAGAAAAGACAGAAACTTTGCTCTTGCAGATGAGATCAGAGGAAAACTTCTGGATATGGGTATTGTTCTGGAAGATACCAGAGAGGGCGTAAAGTGGAAGAGAGCATAACTTTAAAGGACTTTCTGGGATTTTATAAAAAGACAATGGAAATGGGCCCTGTAGACGCAGGGACCTATTCTCCGCTGGTGCTGGCATATATTGGGGATGCAGTCTATGAAGTGATGATCCGCGCAAAAGTGATCAATAAAGGCAGCATCCAGGTAAATAAACTTCATAAAAGAAGCGCAGAACTTGTAAAGGCAGGTACCCAGGCAGCGATGATCCGTCTTTTAGAAGAAGACCTGACAGAAGAGGAACATGCTGTTTATAAGAGAGGCCGCAATGCCAAATCAGCTACTATGGCAAAACATGCCACGATGGTAGATTACCGTACAGCAACCGGTTTTGAGGCACTGGTAGGCTGGCTGTTCCTTGAGGAGCGCTTTGACCGCCTTACAGAGCTTGTAAGCCTGGGCCTTACAAAGATCGGCGCAATGGAAACAAAAACAACACCGGCACCTGAACAAAAAGGAGAATAATAGATGAGATACGAAGAACTGACTATTGAAGGCCGCAATGCCGTATTAGAGGCATTCCGCTCCGGAAAAACCATTGACAAGCTGTTTGTATTAGACGGCTGTCAGGATGGTCCGGTGCGTACCATTGTCAGAGAAGCTAAAAAATACGATACCATTATCAATTATGTTGCAAAAGAGCGCTTGGACCAGATGTCTGAGACAGGAAAACACCAGGGTGTCATCGCCTATGCGGCTGCTTATGAATACGCAGAGGTAGAAGATATGTTAAAACTGGCAGAAGAAAAGGGCGAACCGCCATTTCTATTCCTTCTTGACGGGATCGAGGATCCTCACAATCTGGGAGCTATCATCCGTACTGCCAATCTGGCTGGTGCACATGGGGTCATTATCCCAAAGCGCCGTGCAGTGGGTCTGACAGCTACCGTTGCGAAGACATCAGCCGGTGCGCTTAATTATACTCCGGTTGCAAAAGTTACAAACCTGACCGCTACCATGGAAGACTTAAAGAAGAGAGGTCTCTGGTTTGTATGTGCTGATATGGGTGGTGACGTGATGTATAAAATGAACCTTACCGGCCCTATTGGACTTGTGATCGGAAATGAAGGGGAAGGCGTCAGCAAACTTGTAAAAGAACACTGCGATATGGTAGCATCCATTCCTATGAAGGGTGATATTGACTCCCTGAATGCTTCCGTTGCAGCAGGTGTATTAGCTTATGAGATCGTGCGTCAGCGTCTGGCAAAACAGTAGATGTGCGAAAGTACAAGGAGTTGAACAGGCAGTGAAAAAAACAAAGAAGATCCTATCCGTTTTACTGGCGGCAGCAATTATGATGACAGCAGGTCAGACCGGTCTGGTAACAGGACTGGCAGCAGAGGCCCATGTACTTACACCCATTGCCTCCGGTGCTACTGTATACAAAAATGATAAAGCAACCCTGGATGCGTCCAATACAGCGTCCGGTTATATCATGGTAAAATATACAGGCAGTGTGGGAAAGATCAAAGTACAGGTGTCAAAAAGCGGTTCAGAAACCTATACCTATGATCTGAACAGCAGCGGTACCTATGAGGTATTTCCGTTATCAGAGGGAAATGGAACCTATCAGGTAAAAGTATTTGAAAATATCCAGGGAACCCAGTATTCCCAGGCATTCAGCCAGAGCCTGAATGTGGATATCACAGATACTTTCGGACCGTTTCTGTATCCAAACCAGTATGTGAACTTTAATCCGGCCAGTGCAGCGGTCCAGAAAGGCGCAGAACTTTCAGCAGGGGCCGCAGACCAGATCGGAGTGGTTACTGCTATTTACAACTATGTGATCAATAACCTGACTTATGATACAGCAAAAGCACAGTCTGTACAGTCTGGTTATCTTCCAAATGTAGATGTGGTTCTTGCACAGCATACGGGGATCTGCTTTGATTATGCTGCCTTAATGACAGCCATGCTGCGTTCCCAGAATATACCAACCAAGCTGGTTGTGGGATATACAGGAAGCCTTTATCATGCATGGATCAATGTATATCTGGATGGCCAGGGATGGGTAGACAACGTGATCTATTTTGATGGACATGACTGGAAACTGATGGATCCCACCTTTGCTTCTTCCGGAAAGCAGAGCCGGGAGATCATGCAGTATATTGGAAATGGTTCTAATTATAAGGCTAAATACAGCTATTAGACTGATCGCATTACAGTAGCGTCACAGAGGAAAGTAGGAAAGACAATGGCAGATCTTGAAAAGAAGGAAGAAAAAAGCAGACAGTGGAAGCCATATTCCTGCAGTGAACTGTCCGCTTTCTGCCTGCAGGTCTCTCTGCTTCTGGAAGCAGCAGTGCCTTTAGATGAAGGATTTTCTATTATGGCAGAGGATGCTGCAGATGAAAAAGAGCGGCAGATGCTTTTGTATATGTCAGAGGGAGCGGAACTGGGAGATCCCTGCTTTAAGATCTTTAAAGATACAGGAGTTTTTCCTGATTACGTGATCCGCATGGCAAAACTGGGACAGGAAACAGGTACCCTGGATCAGATGATGAAGTCGTTGTCTGATTACTATGAAAAAGAGGACCGCCTTATCAAGACACTGAAAAATGCAGTAAGGTATCCGGCTATGATGATCCTTATGCTGTTAGTGGTACTGTTTGTGCTGTTTGTAAAGGTAATGCCTATTTTTTCAAAAGTGTATGAACAGTTAGGGGCGGAGATGTCACCGGTAGCCCAGTCAGCTATCCGGCTGGGGGGTACATTCAGTGGTGCTGCACTGGTCCTGTCAGCCGTTATAGCTGTAGTTATGGCAGGGGTTGCTGCTGCTTCTAAAATGGGGATCCGCATCGGGATCGCTGATAAGATCACCACAGAGATCAAAAACCGCAGTAAGATTGCCCATGCGATTGCAAAAAGGCGTTTTACATCTGTCTTATCCCTTACTTTAAGAAGCGGACTTGAATTTGAAAAGGGTCTGGAACTGGCAGGAGAGCTGGCAGAAAATGATCGCATTGCAGAACAGGTAAAGAAATGCGAAGAAAAGCTGGAGCTGGGAGAAAGCTATTATGAGGCTTTAAAGGAAACAGGTATGTTTTCCGGTTTCTATATCCAGATGATCAAAGTGGGAACCAGAAGCGGTCATCTTGACAGTGTTATGGAAGAAATTTCAAATGATTACGAAGAGATCGCAGACACAGCCATTGACAATATGATCGCAAGATTTGAACCGACCATCGTGGCAGTGCTGGCAGTTTCTGTAGGTCTGGTACTGCTTTCCGTTATGCTTCCTCTTGCAGGTGTGCTTTCAGCAATCTGACAGAAGGCATGAGGGAAGACAGAAAGGTTCAGACCGGAGGAATCCTATGAAAATAAGAGTGAGAAAAGACAAAGAGGATAAAGGGGAGTTTAGAGGACTCCTGTTATCCTTTTTGCTGTTTTTGGCGGCGGCAGCAGCGTTTGGGGCCGGTTCCCTTGGCTTTTTAAACAGGACCGGTCAGAGAAGTCAGGAAACACTGAGAAAAGCCATTACAAGAGCCTGCATACAGTGTTATGCCATTGAGGGCAGGTATCCGCCCGGTGTGGAGTATCTGGAGGAAAATTACGGGATCCAGATCGACCATGATAAATACAATGTTTTTTATGACGGTTTTGCTTCTAATATCATGCCGGAGATCACAGTAATCCCGGTAGAGCAGGAGTGATTAAGGAGGACGCAAACAGATGAAAGAAAGAACGCAGACAGGGGGACAGGCCATAAGCGGGCTTTTTACCATGCTTCTGTTTCTGGTCTTTGTTTTATGCGCCCTTTTTTCTGTTCTTATGGGAAGCCGGGTATATGAAAACATCACAAAACGCAGTGATGAAAATTTTTCAGGTACAACGGCTTTAAGTTATATTGCCAATAAGATACGCCAGGGTGACAGAGAAGATGCAGTGGATATAATAGAAGTTGATGGAACGCCTGTTTTACAGTTGAAGCAGAAGGTAGGGGACGAGATGTACCATACCTGGATCTACTGGAAAGATGGACAGATCCGGGAATTGTTTACAGATGAAAACAGTGGACTGGGGCTGGAGGATGGACTGGAGATCTTGGAATGTGACGGGCTTTCCATGGAAAAAGATGGAAACTCTGTGAAACTGCAGACTCTGGGATCCGGTGGAGGAAGACTGAAACTTTCATTAAGAAGCGGAGGAAATGGGGCAGATGAGTAGGAATAGAGGATCAGGTTCCGGGCCATTTTTAATGGAAATGGTGATCGCTGCCGGATTTTTTATGCTTTGTGTGGCTGTATGCGTGTCTGCTTTTGTAATGGCAGATCATTTAAGCAGAGTCGGGCAGGATGTTAACCATGGAGTTTTAGCTGCTGAAAGTCTGGTGGAAAGAGTAAAAGCTGGAAATACAGGGGATTTTGGAACCTATGAGCCAGATGAAGTCTTTGGAACAGTCTTTGAAAACTGGAAGACAAAAGATCCGGAGGCAAAGGCTGTATATCAGTATATAAAAGATGGCGGAGAGGTCCGGAATTATCAGATCCTGTGGGATGAAGAATGGAACAGTTATCCTGATACAAAAGAACTGGAAAAAAATGGGAAAAAACTGGCTTACGTAGGGCTGATCACTACAGGTGTTAAGGATCAGATGAAAGAAATCGCAGTAGTTATCTTTGGATATGGAACTTATGGTGACCAGGGATATAAGATCTACCATCTTTTTGCAGAACAGTATGTGAAACCATGATCGCAGGCGTTCCTGAAAAGGAAGGATACTATAGAGAATACGATAGAAAGCAGGTGGGAGAATGGCCGGACAAACGTCAAAACACAAAATAAATATAGGTCTGACTTCCCTGATCCTTATATTCATTATCCTGTGTCTGGCTACGTTCAGTCTTCTTTCTTTAAGCAGCGCCAGAGGAGACCAGAGTCTGGCAGCCAGAAGTGCCCGTGCCGTGACAGAGTATTACCGGGCAGACGCAGAAGGGGAAAAATGGTTAAAGCAGGCAGATGCCATTTTGCAGAAAGAGATGACGAAAAAAGCAATGGACCAGGAAGAGATCCAGGCTCTTGCAAAGAAAATGGCGTTGGAACTTGGCTGTGATGGAGATGAGGAAACAGGCTTTGTCAGTACGGATATTTCCATGGACCGGGGACAGGCACTTCATATTGATCTGGCTCTTACGGGAGATGAAAACAGATACGAAGTGAGATCCTGGTATGTATATGACAGCGGAAATTATGAGATCGATGATTTTATGCCTGTATGGGATGGAAAGTAAGAACTGCCGGGGTTAAAAGCAGGAAAAACGGGAATGATAACGGGAGGAAGAGTAATGGAGGTAATGGAACTTCTTACACAGGCTGTGGAACAGAATGCAGCGGATATATTTCTGGTTCCTGGTATGCCTTTTTCATATAAGATCGGTGGGCGGATCATCTGCCAGGGCGAGGAAAAGATCATGCCGGACCAAATGAACCAGATGATCACAAGGATCTATGAAATTGCAAAGAACCGCAGTATGGAGCGGGTGTTAAGTCATGGGGATGATGATTTTTCCTTTGCCATTCCCGGAGTGTCCAGGTTCAGGGCGAATGTTTTCCGCCAGAGAGGTTCCCTGGCAGCAGTGATCCGGGTTGTGCGGTTTGAACTTCCTGATCCAGGTCAGTTAAAACTTCCGGATGTGATCATGGGGATTTCAAAACTTACCAGGGGAATGGTTCTTGTAACAGGGTCTGCAGGCAGCGGTAAAAGCACCACTCTTGCCTGTATTATTGATGAGATCAATAAAACCCGCAATGCCCATGTGATCACGTTGGAAGATCCTATTGAGTATCTTCACAGGCATAAAAAAAGCGTGGTTACCCAGCGTGAGGTTGCAACGGATACGGACAGTTATGTTTCCGGACTGCGTGCTTCCTTGCGGCAGGCACCGGATGTGATCCTTCTTGGGGAAATGCGTGATCATGAGACCATCAGTATTGCCATGACAGCAGCAGAAACAGGACATCTGATCCTTTCTACCCTTCATACGTTAGGGGCGGCCAATACCATTGACCGTGTGATCGATGCCTTTCCGCCCAATCAGCAGCAGCAGATCCGGACCCAGCTTTCCATGGTGTTAGATGCAGTGATCTGTCAGCAGCTGGTGCCTACCTTAGATGGCGGGGAACGTCCTGTTTTTGAGATCATGTTTTTAAATAATGCCATCCGTAACATGATCCGTGAGTCCAAGACCCACCAGATCGACGGTATTATCGCTACCTCCCAGGAAGAGGGAATGATATCTATGGATAACAGCCTCCTTGCTCTTTACAGACAAAATGTGATCAGCAAGGATACCGCTATCATCTACAGCAGCAATACAGAGCTGATGGAGAAAAAAATAGCAAGACTGTAGGAAAAGTATCCTTTGCTGACTGATTCAGAAAGGAGCTTTCATGAAAACAGATAAAAGAAAGATCGTGATCGTAGGTACCGGAATGGTGGGAATGAGTTATGCATACTGCCTTTTAAATCAGTCCGTATGTGATGAACTGGTACTGATCGATGTAGATAAAAAGCGGGCAGAAGGGGAAGCCATGGACTTAAACCATGGGCTTGCTTTTGCCGGTTCCAGTATGAAGATCTATGCCGGGGACTATGAAAGCTGCCAGGATGCAGACCTGGTGTTGATCGCAGCAGGAGTGGCCCAGAAGCAGGGAGAAACCAGGCTGGATCTGTTAAAGCGGAACACACAGGTATTTCGTTCGATTATAGAGCCGGTAACTGCTTCCGGATTTAACGGGATCTTTCTGGTGGCTACCAATCCGGTGGATATTATGACACGGATCACCTGCGCCCTTTCCGGCTTTAATCCAAGAAGGGTATTGGGAAGCGGTACAGCCCTTGATACGGCCAGGCTCCGTTATCTCTTAGGGGAATATCTGGGAGTGGATCCAAGGAATATTCATGCTTATGTAATGGGAGAACATGGAGACAGTGAATTTGTTCCCTGGAGTCAGGCTTTTCTGGCAACGAAATCCATTTCCCAGCTGGACTGGGAGCTAGAGTCTTCTTTAACGGCCCATTTACTTCGTATTGAAGAAGAGGTGCGTACAGCTGCCTATAAGATCATAGAGGCAAAGAAATCTACGTATTACGGGATCGGTATGGCTCTGACCCGTATCACAAAAGCCATTCTGGGAGATGAACACAGCGTTCTCACTGTTTCGGCCATGCTCAGGGGAGAATATGATCAGATGGATGTATTTGCCGGTGTTCCCTGCATTATCAATCAGAATGGGGTACAGCGGATCCTGCCGTTGTCACTTACAGATGAAGAAAAAGAGAAATTTAACGGATCTTGTGATATACTAAGAGAAGGCTATGAGGGTATCTTGTAGTTAAGCCTGTTTACCTGCCTGTGCGGACTGGTTCAGGATGAATATATACATGAGGAGGAAGAGAAATGAAAGTTTTATTATTAAACGGAAGTCCAAGAAAGAACGGCTGTACTTATACAGCACTGAATGTAGTAGCTGATGCTTTAAAGGCAGAAGGCATTGACGCAGAAGTGTTCCAGGCTGGTGATCCGGATATGGAAAATGTAAAGGCAGCAGCAGCCAAGTTAAAAGACTCTGACGCATTAGTGGTAGGCTCTCCTGTTTACTGGGCATCCCCAAGCGGCCAGATCATCGAATTTATGGACCGTCTGGCATCTGTAGCAGGAAAAGATATGCTCTATAAGCCAGCAGCAGCCGTAGCATCCGCCAGAAGAGCCGGAACCACCGCAACCTTAGATGTACTCACAAAATACTTCTCCTATCACCAGATGCCTGTTGTATCATCCTGCTACTGGAACATGGTACACGGAAACACACCGGAAGAAGTAATGAAAGACGAAGAAGGCGTTCAGATCATGCGTGTCCTTGGAAAGAACATGGCATGGCTGTTAAAGTGTATTGAAGCAGGAAAGAAAAACGGTGTAGCTGTTCCGGCAGCAGAAGATAAGATCAAGACTAATTTTATCCGGTAATTGATCATATGAAAAATAAGTTCAGGGAGATGGAGCGGAGATGTTCCATCTCCCCAAATTAATTGCAGCACTTTTCAATTGAATGACAAAAACAAAAAAGCAGAAACCCTTGGCATTCCAAAAGCTTCCACCCTTTTCTAAGCTGCTGACGGGAATCGGACCCGTGACCTCCGCACTACCAAAAAGAAAATCAGCTTTTGGAAAAGTTGGGAAAGCTTGATTTTCCTAGGTTTTATGCGGTTTTTTCATGCCTGTGTTTTACGGGCTTTGTAGCTTTTTTGTGCTTTTTTTGATACGTTAATGGGATTTACTTGGGATTTTGGTGGGAAATTACTTTCCCACCACCATTGAATTTTCAGGGATAGAAGTCAGGACAGTTTCCATAATATCGGCTGCTTCCTGGCTTTTCTTTTTGAAGAAATAAGCGTAGATGTTTAAAGTAGTGCTGGGGTTTGCATGGCCAAGCACTCCGGCTACGGATCGGGGATCCATATTGTTGCTGATCAGGATGGATGCAGCAGTATGCCGTTACGGTATAATAACGACAAACGGAAAAAGCCTTTATTTTCAAGGGGTTCACGCGTTTGCCGTCATTTATTCAATTCCTTTTCCAAGTTGAAATCTGACGAGAAAAATATCAAAAAAAGGAGGCTGTTTCATTAACGACAAAATTTCATAGTGCCAGCGGCCCGGTGTATTGCCTGGCCGCTGATTGCCGTGGGCGTTTCACTTTAACAGGTGGACGCCCTTTTTTCATACCCATTTTTAAGAGGAAGGAGATTCACATGATATTAAATGCAATGGAAAAACGGCTGCTGTTCCAGGTCGAAGGTGACTGTCTTGCCAAAGTCCTGAACGAGCTTCACATGGTTGCCCGGTATACAAAGAGCCCCGAACAGGGGGATGCGGCAGAAAGCCTGATGGCGAAGCTGCGTCCCCTGACCGATGCCGAAGGCATGGATATGGTGCGGGACATTCAGAAGAATTACCGTCTGCCCTATCCGGCCCGGACGATTGGGGAAAAGATTGCGGAGGCCAGGCAGCAGTCCGGCGCGGAGAAATTAAAGGGGCATGACATCATGGCCCTGGAACGTTTTGACCCGGAGGTAAAGCACATGATCGTCTTTGACGTGCTTTCGGGTGATGCCCCTGTCGGGGATAAGGGCGATAAGATGCGCCTGTTCCTTACGGACGCCGGCTATCAGAAATTCTTAGACAGCCAGGACCGGGGCGAAGTGAAACTGAAAAACCATGCGAAGGTCTCCTGCGGCCATCTGCACTATGACCGCAGGGACCGCGCCTTGTAACGGAATGAGTAAAGAAAGGGGGCTTTGAAATGGCTGTATTCCGTGTAGAAAAAACAAAAGACTTTACCGTTATGAGCAACCACCACCTGCGCAATACGGAGCTGTCCTTAAAGGCAAAGGGGCTTCTTTCGCTCATGCTGTCCCTGCCGGAGGATTGGGATTATACCACCAAGGGGCTTGCCCATATCTGCAAGGACGGCGTGGATTCCATCACTACCGCCCTGAAAGAGCTGGAACGGCACGGGTACCTCACCAGACAGCGCCTCCGCTATGAAAACGGCCAGCTCGGAGACATTGAATATACGATCCACGAAAAGCCGGTAACTGCCGAAAAACCAGGCGTTCCACCTAAACGGGAAAATCCAAGACAGGTAAATCCAGGACAGGCAAAACCTGAACAGGGGGAACCTGGACAGGAAAATCCCGCACAATTAAATACTGATCCATTAAAAACGAAAAAATCAAAAACGGATATATCAAGGACGTATCAATCAATCTATCCGGCAGAACCGGAGGCGGCAGGCTGCCCCGATGGGTTGGATGGGATGGATCGGATAGGATTGGCAGAGGCATACCGTGAAATCATCAAAGAAAATATCGAGTATAACTTCCTGGTCCAGCAGTATGGCAGGGAGCGTATGGATGAAGCGGTTGAGCTTATGCTTGAAGTGATCCTGTCAAAACGCCCCTATATCCGTATCGCAGGGGATGATTTCCCCAGGGAGGTGGTAAAGGGACGTTTCCTGAAAATCAATTCCAGCCACTTAGAGTATGTCTTTGACTGTATCGACAGGAACACCACAAAGGTCGGGAACATCAAGGCTTACCTGCTGGCGGCGCTGTATAATGCCCCGGCGACAATGGACAGCTATTACCGTGCCGAGGTCAACCATGACCTGTACGGCTGTTAGGCGCTTTCGGGCGTCTTTTTTCATTTCATCACAGGAAGGAGGCGGAGCACGATGAAACGAAAATCTGTGCCGGCGCTATGCCCGGCGTAACCAAAGAGCAGATCCAGGAGGCACGGGAGACGGACCTGTTCGCATACCTGCAGTTCCATGAACCGGGCGTGCTGAAGCGCGACGGGCCAAATTACCGGCATAAGGAACATGACAGCCTGGTCTATGTGACCGGGAAACGGTACTGGTACTGGAACAGCCGCGGGCGGAGCATTAACGCCCTGGATTACCTGATCCAGATCCGGGGCTACGGTCTGGTGGATGCGGTCCATGCGCTGGTGGGCGGGGAAATCCAGCAGGCGCCGGCTTACCGGAGTGCGGAGGCAAAACAGGAAAAGAAAGAACCGGAAAAGAAAACATTTTCCCTCCCCTGGGCCAGGCGGTGCGCCACCGCCGCCGTTTCCTATCTGCAAAAACGTGGGATCAGCAGCGAGGTTATCAGCCGGTGCTTCCGGGCAGGGCTGTTCTATGAGGCCCGGTATCATGGCGAGCCGGTCTGTGTGTTTGTTGGGAAAGACGATACAGGAAAAGCGAAGTTTGCCTGTATGCGCAGTATCACCGGAAGCCTTAGAAAAGATGTGTATGGCAGCGATAAGGAATACAGCTTCTGTTTCCCGCCGGAGAATCCGGGCAGCCGCAATGTGGCGGTCTTTGAGGCTCCCATCGACGCCCTCTCCCACGCCACGCTGCAGGAATTAGAAGGCTGGAAATGGGACGGCTACCGCCTTTCCCTGGGCGGAACTTCCCATGTTGCGCTGACGGCATTTCTAAAACGCCACCCGGAAATCCGGCGCGTCAACCTCTACATGGACAATGATTTAGGAGGACTTAAAAATGCCAGAAGAATCAAAGCCATGCTCCGTGAGGATCCGTGTTTTAAGCATATCCGGGTCGGCATTAACCCGCCCCGGACAGGAAAGGATTACAACGAAAAATTGCAGCGGACCAGACAACAGATGCAGGACCGCCAGCAGCCATGCCGCCCAAAAGAGGCGGCTGTTTCAATTTAAGGAGGATTTCAAACATGATGAACAAAGAAAATACCGCTTTACAGATGATTGCCGAAGCTGCCCGGTGCCCGGACTACGGCCCCGACATGGTTAAGGCGCTGATGGAAAAACTGGACATGAACGAAAAGGGCTTTGCGCTCCTGATGAACGTTTCCCCTTCCACGGTCCGGCTCTGGACCAGCGGCGCGGCGCAGCCATGCGGAACGGCCAAACGGCTCATGCAGATTTATGAGACCGGCCCGGAGATTGTAGGCAAGATTGCCGGCGGGCAGCCCCCGGCAGGCGGGAGGGATTAAATGCCGGAGAACATGATACAGCAGACAGAACTTCCGCAGATCCATTTGATCCGTGATACGGATTTAGGCGTATTCGCCTATGAGCTCCATATCCTTGCCGGTGATTTCCTGCGGGAAAGTGAATTTAATTTACGCACGCTGGCGACAAACACCGGGGTGGATTCTATTGCCATCATGGGGAAACGCCACATGTGGCTCTCCGACGCCGTATTTGCCTACTGTTCCACGGGGGATTTACGCCAGATGGCCCTCACGACAGAATATATCGGGGCAAGGGCCTTTCTGTTCCATGCAGACCGGAAAGAGGACGGCCATTTATACGGCGACGTCCTGATGATGGATCTGGACACGCTGCGGCAGGACATGAAAGAAAATACCCTCTATCCCGGCGGCGTCAGCATGGAACGCAAAGACGGTTCAAGAGTTACCGTCAGCCTGGAAGAATGGAACGCAATGGAACTTTACGAAAAAGACGCCCTGAAAAGCTGGGGATTTGCCTATGAACCGGAACAGGTGGCGGAATGGCAGAACCATTATTCCATCATGTTCAGCCAGTGGAAAGACCAGGCTTTTTCCTATATGCCCCAGGATCTGGAGGAACGGCTGAACATGGGATATATGGAGGATGCCCAGAACCCGGACATGGATAAGTACCGCATACCGCTGGGCACCGCCCGGCAGATGCTTCTTGACGGAGAGGCCCCGGTCTACCGCCTCCTGCCTTCCGGGCCGGAAAAGCTGGCTCCCATTGCGGCGGTCACTACGGGCCTCTGGTATGAAAATTACCGGGAATTTGCCATTGCACCGGAGGACCTGGGCGCTTTGGATAAGCTGGTCCGCAGGGAGACAGACCGGCTCATGGGAAACCGGCCGCAGCTTCACAAAAACGAAGAACGGCGCCCTGCCCCGGAGCGGTAAAGATATTACATTGACTGGAGGTGATGATGATTGGCAGGAGTACATGAAGATTTTGGCGAAAAGATCGGCGGTGCAAAAAAAGATTTATGGAAGGACCGGGGCCTGTATGTGGACGATCTTGACGCCATGAACGACCGCGAGGCCGAGAAATTTGTAAAAAAGGATAACATTTGGAAAAAGCCGGATTACCAAGCCATGCTTGATGAAGGGGTTCCCCTTGGGGTGGTGTATTTCATCAAAAAGGCAAGGGACAGCCTGAACGCTTCCCCGCAGTATTACCGCACGGACGACACGCCGGAAAAACGGCTTGCCAGACAGAAAGAATATATCCAGACCGTCCGGGAGTTACAGGAGGTGGTTTCAGGGATCCGCACCATGGAGGACGCCATGAGGGCCTATGACCGCTTCTTTGTAGAAAACGGGTATCTGGAACAGGTGCAGGGCTGGGGCGGCGGCGCCCACTACCGGGCAACGAAGAAAGGACAGGACAACCCGGTGATCACCAATAAGCTGTCCAAAAACCTGATGGCCTACTCCGCTTCCTATTTTGAACGGAACTTCACACAGAAAGCGCAGAAGGAACAGTTTGGCGTTTCCAAAGGCCAGAAGGTGCCGAAAGGATATGCAATCCATTTCAACGACGGAAAGAATACCTATTCCAAAAATAATGACTGGAAACCGGGTACTTACTATGTGACAAAGGGCTATGCCATTTTGCAGGCCAACTTTGAAACAAGGGAGGCTGCCCTGAAATGGGTGCAGGAGCTGGCAAAGGGCCAAACCAAAAGCGGAAAGACCCGGTTTGTGCCGCCCCAGCTTGCGCATGTAAAGCGCACCGGGCCGGATTACCGCAGCGGCGCAGAGATTACCGGGCAGCATTATCTTGATACCTTCGGGTTCCGGGGTGGCGAGTTCGGCAACTGGATGAACCAGAACGACCGGCAGACGTCCCTTAACATGGGATTTGAGGCACTCAAAGATTTGGCATCTGTCCTAAAGGTCAGCGATCAGGATATTGCTTATCAGGGAACACTTGCTATCGCTTTCGGCGCCAGGGGCAGCGGCAACGCGGCGGCCCATTATGAACCTCTCCGTAAAGTAATCAATCTTACCAAAATGCACGGGGCAGGTTCCCTGGCACATGAATGGTGGCACGGGCTTGACGACTACCTGGGCACAAAGATGGGCGCGAAAGGGATGCTATCGGAGCAGCCCCGCCTCTATGCCCCATTCCAAAAGCTGATTGATACCATGAAGTATAAGCCGGAGACGCCGGAGCAGGCGGCAAAGCGGACCGAAGCGCAGACAGAACGCACCCGGAAGAATGCGGCCGGCTGGCTGGATTCCGCAGTGCTCGGCTCCCTGAAACGGTATGGGAATGAGCAGCAGATGGAGGCCTATGCATCCCTGAAAGAAGCGTTCCTTTCCGGTGAGGACGGATCCGTGGAAAAGATCAGCTCCTTCAAGAAATCCGTCACCGGCCGGGTGATCCCCAAAAGCGAGCGGGAACGCCTGGAAATATTCGAGCACATGCTGTCCGGGATGCAGTCGCAGGAGGCACCCCAGATTGGGCGGGTGGAAACGGACTTTTACCGGAACTCCCTACGCATGGGAAAGGAATGTGAGAAAGACGGCGGCTATTGGGAAAGCAATACGGAAATGACGGCCAGGGCATTTGCCTGTTATGTGAAGGACCGGCTGCCCTATGCTTCGGATTACCTTGCGGGCCATGCCGACTGCGCCCTTACGCTGGCTGCTGGGAAAAACGGGGAAATGGAGGTCATAAAAGCCTTCCCGGAGGGCGAGGAACGAAAAGCCATCAATGCAGTGTTTGACGAGATCGTGGCAGATTTGAAACGGGAGCAGATACTGACCCATGCAGATGTAACGCTGCCCCTTCCGGCCTCAGGGATAAAGGAGGCGCCGGACGGCCAGCTCTCCATATTTGGCGGCGGCCGTCCTTCGGTGATGGAGCAGCTTGCAGCAAAGAAACCGGCAGAAAAAACAGCCCCGGCACAGCAGATCCCGAAAAAGAGCCATGCGCCGGAGATTTAGGAGGTGGAAAGTTGGAAGAAAATAAAGATTACCGTGCTTACCGGTACGGCGACCATTTAGAGCCGGGATATGAGTTGAAGGTCGAGCACAGCGTTTCCTGTGAAGATGTTGATATTTCTGCCCTGATTGCAATGGGAACAGAAAGCCTTGCGGCTATGCGCCAGGGAAGTATCGACGGTGAGCAGAAAGCCTATGACATTGTGGTAGCCGCAGCGAAACAATGGGAACAGCAGGCTGCCGCCACGCAGATGATTGACCGGGCGATTTCCTACCTGCGGACCCCGGAGGTGGAACATACGGGTAACCAGTGGAAGGACACAGACAACTGGCGGAGCGCCCAGGAGATCAGCAACCGGGTCTATAAGATGACCTGCAGTGTCCGGGAAGATACCAAGTATGACCGGGAAACAAAACAGAGTGTGCCGGTTGCCTGGTATGTGACCTGGGATCTGTATATAAATTCCCCGAAAGATGGTTATGGCAAGAAGATCGCCGGGCAGAACCAGAAGCGCTATACGGACAAGGCTGCTGCTATGAAATACCTGGAGGGGCGCAAGAAATCCTATTCCCATTTGTTTACGGAGGTTTCGCCGCCAGTCCCGAAGGAATATGAACGCCATTTTACCGTATATGGCGCCCTCCTGCCGGGCTATACGGTTGAGGGGCAGGAACCTGTCAAATCAGAACACACCGCCGCCGAAGTTTCGGATGGTGGTATTTCTACGCCTGAAAAGGAAGAAAAGCCTTCTGTGCTGGGAAAGCTGTCTGCGGCGAAATTGCAGGAAAAAGCCGGTGCGGAACCGAAGGCGGCAAATAAAAAGAAGGAGGATATACAGTTATGAAGGTGCTGATGGTTGAGCCGGGGAAAACACCCTACGAGGCAGAGATTGAAGGCGGGCTGAACTCCTTGCAGGCGGCAGTCGGCGGGATTATTCAACCGGTTTATCCCTATGAGGATCCGGTTGCGCTGATCTGCAACGATGAAGGAAAACTCATGGGGCTGCCCTTAAACCGGGCGCTCTATGATGAAGATGGGAACATCTATGATATTGTTGCCGGGAACTTCCTGATCGTTGGCCTGGGGGAGGAAAATTTTGCAACCCTTCCCGCGGACCTCATGGAGAAATACCGGCAGCAGTTTGAACACCCGGAGCAGTTTATCCGCATTGCCGGAAAAATCCTGGCGGTCAAGCAGCCGGTTCCTTCCCTTGAAGAACAGGAGGCACAGCGGGCGCAGATGGCGGCACAGGAGGCGCTGCAGGAAGAAATACGGCTGGAAGATTCCACGGATCTGGCCTTCGACCTGGATGTATTCTTCCGGCAGTACAGCGGCGATTATGCGGATCTGTACCCGGATTCCCACGAAGAAAAAGAACGCATGGCGGAGGAACTTCTTTCCGGGCAGACCGGAAAGATACGCATGAGGCTGGCAGCCGTCATTCAGGAGGAACATCTGGACAATGAGGCCGGAGCACTGCTGGCGCGCATTGCCTCTTATGAAAAGGAATATGAAATCCGCACCTGCTCTATTTACCAGCTTGACTTATCGGACAGCACGGACGGGCTGCAGTTTATGTCTCTTGACTGGCTGGAAAAGAAAGGGTTCCCGGTAGACAGGGACAATTACCAGATGGTTTATGCAACGGAACTTTTGCCCGGTGAAACATTGGAAGATATTTACAGACGTTTCAACATCGACCACCCGGAAGATTTTAAGGGGCACTCCCTTTCCGTTTCCGATGTGGTAGTCCTCCATGAAAATGGATCCGATACCGCCTGGTACGTGGACAGTATCGGTTTTAAGGAACTGCCGGATTTTATCGTTACGGGAGCGCCGGAGGCAAAAAAAGACCTTTCGGTAAGGGAGCAGCTTGACAGCGCAAAGAAACAGGCGGCACAGACGGCGGCCAAAGCACCGGATAAAAAGCCAAAGGAACCGGAAAGGAGCTGATATTTATGCTGATGGCAGTACAGGATTCCTATGTGCTTATGGTGCAGCCGGACGACATTCTGATTTCGCCCCGTGAGGTAGACGAACATTTCGGGACGATGGTATGCTTCCACTCCCGCTATGCCCTGGGTGACAGCCACAATTACATGGATAAAGATGATTTCCTGCGGGAGATGTACCTGAATACCGTTGGCCATGACGAGCCCGGCATGGACCGGTATGAACGGATGGTAAACATTGTGAGCAGCCGGTTCCGGCACGGGCCAAAGACGGAAGAACGGGCGGTGGACGACGCCATGCTGAATGTAATCTCTGAAAAATACATTATGATGCCCCTCTATCTTATGGATCATAGCGGGCTTGCCATGCAGACCGAGAGCTTCCACGATCCCTGGGACAGCGGGCAGGTCGGCTGGATCTATGTTTCCAAAGAGGACGCCCTAAAAGAGTTTGACACTGAAAAAATGACCGGGGCTGTCCGAAAAAAAGCGGAGGATCTGATGAAAAGCGAGGTGGCCGTTTATGACTCCTACCTCCGGGGCGAATGTTACGGCTTTGAGCTTTACAAAAACGGCGAGCTGTCGGATAGCTGCTGGGGTTTTATCGGGAGCCTGGAGGATGCCTGCAAAGCAATGGCGGATTACCTCCCGGACGGCTGTGAGGATATGGTAAATCACCTGGAGGAACATAACCAGCCGGCGACCATCATCAAGACGCTTCTGAAACACGCAAAGATCCAGGTGGACCAGGCGGTAAAAGCCTTTGAACATGCGCCCCGCCAGCAGGTGATCGGGGATGCCAGATAAACCGTTATTTCCTATTATAAATACAGATTCTATCAGGAAGGAGGATGCCAATGCAGGAAGATCTGGAACAGCGGACCGTATCGGTCTCCATACAGGCGGCAAAGCTGTCCGGGCGGCTTCTGCGTGCGGCGGTTGCCGCCGTGCTTCAAAAGATGGAGCAGGAACGCACCACCCCGAAGGTCGGGCGTAACAGCATGAAGCGGCTGACCTATAAAGACCCCGGTGCCAACACCATTGAAGTGTCCGGCAGGATCCGCTCGTTTGAACGGTACGCCAGGAAACACCAAGTCCGCTACCACATAGAAAAAGAGCTGGGGACTAATCCGCCGAAGTGGACGGTCTATTTCAAGGCGAACCAGGCGGATGCGCTGACGGCGGCTTTCAAGGAATATACACAGAAAGACCTCACCCGCAGCACCAGGCCGTCGCTGCTTACCCAGCTTCATAAATTCAAAGAGCTGGCACAGGCCCTTGGCCGCGACCGGGTGAAAAACAAGGAGCACGGAGGGCCGGAACGATGAAGATAGACAAAGATGCCCTGAAAAAACAGGTGATCTTACATCTGCCCTATCTTTTGTTCCTTCTGGTATTCGCTAAGCTGGGCGAGGCGGTGCGCCTTGCCCCAGGGGCGGACGCTTCACAGAAATTATTGGGGCTGTCGGAAGGATTCGCGCTTGCCTTTCAGAGCATGTGGCCGGGCACCGCACTGGACTGGCTGGTGGGATTATGCGGCGCTGCCGCTGTCCGTCTGGCGGTCTATCTCAAAGGAAAGGATGCGAAAAAATACCGCAAAAATGTAGAGTACGGTTCCGCACGCTGGGGAAATAAAACGGACATAGCACCGTTCATGGATCCAAAGCCGGAAAACAATGTTATCCTCACCCAGAGCGAGGGCTTAATGTTAAACGGCAGGCCGAAAAACCCGGCCCATGCCAGGAATAAAAACGTGCTGGTAGTCGGAGGTTCAGGTTCCGGTAAGACAAGATTTTTTATCAAGCCCAACTTAATGCAGATGCACTCAAGCTATGTTGTCACCGACCCGAAAGGCACCGTCTTGGTCGAGTGCGGGAAAATGCTGCAAAGAGGCACACCAAAGCTGGATAAAGACGGGAAACCGGTGCGGAACGCAAAGGGCAAGATCGTGTATGAGCCTTATAAAATCCGGGTATTCAATACCATTAACTTCCAGAAAAGTATGCACTTTAACCCCTTTGCGTATATCCATTCGGAAAAGGATATTTTGAAGATTGTTACCACCTTAATCGCCAACACCAAAGGCGAGGGAAAAGCCGGGGATGATTTCTGGGTCAAGGCGGAAACCCTGCTCTACACGGCGCTGATCGGCTATATCTACTACGAGGCCCCGACCAACGAACAGAATTTTGCCACGCTGGTAGAAATGCTGAACGCTATGGAGGTGCGGGAGGATGACGAGAGTTTCAAAAACGCTGTTGACCTTCTCTTTGACGCCCTGGAGCAGAAAGACCCGGACCACTTCGCCCTGCGGCAGTATAAAAAATACAAGCTGGCGGCGGGCAAGACAGCAAAATCCATATTGATTAGCTGTGCTTCCAGGCTGGCGCCATTTGACATCCGGGAGGTCCGGGAGATCACCATGTATGACGAGCTGGACCTGGATATGCTGGGGGATGAACGGACCGCCCTGTTCCTCATTATGAGCGACACGGACGGCACCTTTGCCTTCCTTATCAGCCTGATCTATTCCATCCTGTTCAACCGTCTGTGCGAGCGGGCGGATGATGTGTATGGCGGGCGGCTCCCGGTTCATGTGCGGTGCCTCATTGACGAGGCGGCCAATATCGGCCAGATCCCCAACCTGGAGCGGCTGATGGCTACTATCCGAAGCCGTGAGATTTCCGCGTGCCTGGTGCTGCAGGCCCAGAGCCAGCTAAAGGCGCTTTATAAGGACAACATGGACACCATCATAGGGAATTGTGACGCTTCCCTGTTCCTGGGAGGCAAGGAGGAAACCACCTTAAAAAGCTGGAACTCCCTTTTAGGAAAAGAGACCATCGACCTGTATAACACCAGCGTCACCAAAGGCAACCAGGAATCCCACGGGCAGAACTTCCAGAAGTTAGGCAAGGATCTGATGTCCGTGGACGAGCTGGCGGTCATGGACGGCGGGAAATGCTTACTGCAGATCAGGGGTGTGCGCCCCTTCCTTTCCCGGAAGTATGATATAACGAAACACCCGAACTATAAGCTGCTCTCCGATTACAATGAGAAGAACGCTTTTGATATTGAGAAATTCTTATCCACCCGGATGCCGATGCGTCCCGGAGAGCTGTACCGCAATTATGAGGTCACAGCCGAAGATCTGGAACCGCAGACCACATAACGTTGTTCCTGCCTGTCAAAGCATTACGCTCTGGCAGGCTTTTGTTTTGTCACCCGGAAAGGAGGTCTTTTTTGAGGATCCGCGATTCTCCCTGAAAACTGAATACCATGCAGGTTTTACCCTGCCCCATGCCGCCGTGCTGTTTGAAGCAGATTTTCCAAAACAGTGCGGCGGCTTTTTTCGTTTCCGGCCGTCTGCGGCCGCTTCACAAAATCATTTCAAAAATAAGGAGGAACTATATGGCATTTTTTGCGAGCGCGATTGACACTTTGAAGATTCTGGTAATTGCCCTGGGAGCGGGCCTTGGAGCATGGGGCGTCATCAACCTTCTGGAAGGTTACGGCAATGACAATCCGGGAGCCAAAAGCCAGGGTATGAAACAGCTTATGGCGGGCGGCGGTATCGCCCTGGTAGGCGCAACCCTGATCCCGCTGCTGGCCGGCCTGTTCGGTTAAGGGCTGACCTATGGGCAGTCTGTTTGAAAGGATAACAGACTGGATTAAGGAGGGCCTGATTGAAGCCATCACCGGGCAGTACACCGGCATTTTCGATTCGGTCAACAGCCAGGTTGCGGATGTGGCCGGGCAGGTCGGGCAGACCCCGCAGGGCTGGAATGGCGGCGTGTTTTCCATGATACAGAACCTTTCGGAAACCGTCGTCATTCCCATTGCGGGCATGATCCTGACCTTTGTCCTTGTGTATGAGCTGATTCAGATGATTTTGGAGAAGAACAACATGCACGACTTTGACACATTCAACATCTTCAAGTGGATTTTTAAGACCTTCGTTGCCACTTACCTGCTCACCAACTGTTTTACGATTGTCATGGCGGTGTTCGACGTCGCCCAGAACGTGGTATCGCAGAGCGCGGGCGTGATAAACGGCAGCCTTGATGTGGAGGCCGCCCTTGCGGACCTTTCCACGCAGCTTGAAGCAATGGGGATGTGGGAGCTTATCGGCCTCTGGCTGGAGACCAACATCATCAACCTGTGCATGTGGGTGCTGTCCATTGTGATCTTCGTCATTGTCTACGGCAGGATGATAGAAATTTATTTGACCGTGAGCCTTGCACCGATCCCCTTCTCCACGATGGCTAACCGGGAATGGGGGCAGATGGGGACGGGGTACCTCCGTTCCCTCTTTGCGCTGGGGTTCCAGGGATTTTTGATCCTGGTCTGCGTCGCCATTTATGCGGTGCTGGTCCAGTCGATCCCGGCCTCCGGCGACATCCACGGCGCAATCTGGGGCACGGCGGGCTATACGGTCCTGCTGGCCTTTGCCCTGTTTAAGACAGGTTCGTTATCCAAATCCATATTTAACGCAAGATAGCATAATTCAGATTCAGAATAAGGAGGATTTCATTTTATGAGTAAAACAAATACAGAAAATACAATCCCGGAAATGCAGGCGCCGGAAACAGCGGGCGGTCTGCCGCTGGACGTGAGGGTGCGGCCAATCGCGCCGATGGGGAACCTGCTAGCCTTTGCCAACGTGACCATCGGCGGATGCTTCAAGATTGACGGCTTCCGTATCTGTTCCGGCGAAAAGGGGCTGTATGTGAACATGCCTTCCACCCAGGACAAAAACGGGAACTGGAAGGATGTCTGCTGGCCGGTGACGGCGGAGTTCAGAAAGCAGTTAAACGACGCCCTGCTTGACGGGTACGGGCAGGCCATTGAAAACTTGCAGGCCACCCTTGAAGCCACAAAGGGCGCGGCGGAGAAGCCTTCCCTGTCCGGCGCCTTAAAAGAAAATGCCGGGAAAGTCAAAAGCCAGCCGGTGAAAGACGCCCCGGCTAAGAACGGGCAGGAACGCTGATGCCGGAAACAAAGAAATACAGCGTGATCTATGCGGACCCGCCCTGGCGCTACGATATGAAGCGCGGCAACGGCGTGGCGGAAAACCATTACCCCACCATGAGCATGGAGGATATATGTGCGCTGCCGGTGGCGGAACTTGCCGCTAAAGACAGCGCACTTTTCCTGTGGGCGACCTTCCCGCAGCTTAATGAGGCGTTCCGGGTGATGGAGGCATGGGGATTCAGATATAAGACTTTAGCCTTCCTCTGGCTCAAACAGAACCGGAAAGCGGATTCCTGGTTTTACGGGATGGGGTTCTGGACCCGCTCAAATGCCGAGGTCTGCCTGCTGGCGACCAGAGGCCACCCGAAACGCCAGTGCGCGGGGATCCACCAGTTTGTGATCTCCCATATCGAGCAGCACAGCAAAAAGCCGGACGAGGTGCGGGAAAAAATCGTAAAGCTCATGGGCGACCAGCCCAGGCTGGAGCTGTTCGCAAGGCAGCAGACGCCGGGCTGGGATGTGTGGGGAAATGAAGTGGAATCCAGTATTACAATGCCAGGGAGGAAGGAGTGATTTTTATAGAACAGGATGCAAAACGGCTGTTGATGGAACGGCTGGACAAGTGCCTGAAGATCCATGCAGATATGCTGGACGCACAGAATATCGGCAGCATTTACGAATTGCAGGGGTTTTCGGAGCTTCATTATTACCTGAAGGCGGAACATGAATTTACCCCGGCAGAGGTGGAGGCGCTTCTTTCCTTTCAGGATCCGTTAGATGTGGCCCGGTGGTGCTGGGAAGAAAATACCCATGCTCATAGCTTTCCTATCTGTGAACTTTTGGAGGAAATCCAAGCGGATCGGAAATTTCCAAAAGAACTAAGCGAACCGGAAGAACAGAATCGGAAATATCTGGAGTTGATGTCCTTGGTCGGCAAGGATTATTACATTTACAGGGAAAAGCTGGAGGATTGCTCTAACAGGGAACTGATAGACCGGTCGGAAGAAATTGCCTCCGTGATGGCCGCTTACCGTTATCTGACAGGAGAAAATTCGTTGACAGCAGAAGAAATTGATTATCTGCTACGTTTCGACCGTCCATTAGTGGAAGTTGTCAAATATTGTCCAGCAGCCGACACAAACGCTTGTATTGCCGTGGAGTTGTTGGTTCAAGATATTTCCTCTCCTCAGGAGGAACGGGCAGAGCAGCCAAGATCTCTGCGGGAACGGCTGCAGGATGCGATTCAGAAGGTGCAGAGACCACCGGCCGCGGAGGAAATGATCCATGATTCCGGCGCACGATAATGAAATTCTATCACGATGGGAGGTGAAATAAATGCCCTATGTACCCGTACCCAAAGACTTAACGAAAGTCAAGACAAAAGTGGCGGCGGGCCTTACCAAGCGCCAGCTCATCTGTTTCAGCCTGGGCGGTCTTGTGGGCCTGCCGGCCTATTTCCTGACGAGGGGCGCCATCGGCAATTCCGCGTCGGTGCTTTTGATGATCGGCCTGATGATGCCCTTTTTCTTCTTCGCCATGTATGAGCGGGACGGGCAGCCGGCGGAGAAACTTCTGAAAAACCGGCTGCGCTATAAGCTCTGGCCGAAGGAACGCCCCTACCGGACGGAAAACCTATATAAAACCATGTCAAAAAAGGAGGTTACAAGGATTGCCAAAAACAAAACAGCAAGAGGCCCAGGAAAAACGTCTGCAAAGGAACATCAGGCAGGCAGAAAAGACCAGGGCCGACGCAGCAAAAGGCAGAAATAAAACTGCCTCTAACAAGCCGCCGAAAAAAGGCGGCTTTCTCGCCGGGCTTAGGGCGGATGCCCCGCAGACGGCCCAGCAGAGTATTCCCTACCGGGAAATGTATAAGGATGGGATCTGCCGGCTGACGGACACGCTTTACACCAAGACCGTGCAGTTTTTCGATATTAACTACCAGCTCGCCCAGGCGGAGGACAAAGCGCAGATTTTTGAGGGGTACTGTGATTTCTTAAATTACTTTGACGCCTCCATCCATGTGCAGCTTACTTTTATCAACCAGCGGGCGAATATGCAGGATTTCGCAAAGAGCATTGAGATCCCCGCCCGCGGCGACGAATATGACGGGATCCGTAAAGAATACGCGGATATGTTAAAGGGGCAGCTCCAAAAGGGCAACAACGGCCTTACCAAACGCAAATATATCACCTTCGGCATTGAGGCGGACGACCTTAGGACCGCAAAAATGCGGCTGGAACGGATTGAAACAGATGTGCTGGCGAACTTTAAGACCCTGGGAGTCCAGGCAAGGCCCTTAAACGGCCTGGAGCGTCTGGAACTTCTGCACAGCCAGCTCCACCCGGACGGGCAGGAAAAGTTCCGCTTTACCTGGGCGGACCTGCCAAAGACCGGGCTTTCCACCAAAGATTTTATCGCGCCCTCCGGCATGTCGTTTTCCAGGGATGGAAAGACCTTCCGGGTGGCCGACCATTCCGGGGCAGTGTCTTTCTTACAGATTTTAGCCCCGGAGCTGACAGACCGGCTGCTGGCAGAGCTTCTGGATCTGGACGATGCCGTGACGGTCAACCTGCATATCCAGTCCATCGACCAGACCCAGGCGATTAAAAATATCAAGCGCAAGATGTCGGACTTACAGAAAATGACCATTGAGGAACAGAAAAAAGCGGTCCGGGCTGGGTACGACATGGACATCATACCTACGGACCTTGCCACCTATGGGGAAGAAGCGAAAAATCTCTTGCAGGATTTACAGAGCCGGAATGAAAGGATGTTCCTGGTGACGGTGCTGGTGGAGAATCTTGCACCGAAGCGCCAGAAATTGTTTAACGATATTCTCTCCGCTTCCGGTATCGCCCAGAAATATAACTGTGCCTTAAAGCGGCTGGACTTCCAGCAGGAACAGGGGCTTATATCCTCCCTTGCGCTGGGTTTGAACCAGGTGGAGATTGAACGGGGGCTTACCACAAGCAGCACCGCCATTTTTGTGCCTTTCACCACCTGTGAGCTGTTCCAGGAGGGGGAGGCGCTTTATTATGGCCTGAACGCCCTTTCCAACAACCTGATTATGGCGAACCGCAAGAACTTAAAGAATCCAAATGGACTGTTCCTGGGGACGCCGGGCAGCGGCAAGTCGTTCTCTGCCAAGCGTGAGATCGTCAACGTGTTCCTTCTGACGGAGGATGACATCATCATTGCGGATCCCGAAAATGAGTACGGCCCATTGGTGGAACAGTTTGGGGAGCAGGGGCAGGTCATTGATATTTCCCCCACTTCCACCAACTATATCAATCCGATGGATATTAACCTGGACTATTCGGACGACGAGAACCCTATCACCTTAAAAAGTGACTTTATCCTGTCTCTGTGCGATTTGATTATCGGCGGCAAGGAGGGGCTTTCCCCGATTGAGCGTACCATCATTGACCGCTGCACTAGGCTGGTGTACCGGGATTACCTGCAGGATCCCTGCCCGGAGAAAATGCCGGTTTTGGGCGACCTTTACGACCTGCTTTTGAAGCAGGCGGAGCCGGAGGCGCAGAATATCGCCACGGCGCTGGAAATCTATGTCAACGGTTCCTTAAATGTATTCAACCACCGTTCCAATATCCAGATGGACAAACACCGGGTACTCTGCTTCCAGCTCAAATCCCTGGGAAAAGCGTTAAAGGAGATCGGGCTTTTGATTATGCAGGATGCGGTCTGGAACCGTGTCACCGCCAACCGTTCCAAACACAAGACTACCTGGTTCTATATTGACGAATTCCATCTCCTTTTGAAAGGCCAGACCGGAAGTTTCAGCGTGGAAATCTGGAAACGCTTCCGTAAATGGGGCGGGATCCCGTCAGGGCTGACCCAGAACGTAAAGGATCTTCTGGCTTCCCGTGAGATTGAGAATATTTTCGAGAACTCGGATTTTATCTACATGCTCAACCAGGCTCAGGGGGACCGACAGATTTTGGCAAAGCAGCTTGGGATTTCCCCGCACCAGCTTTCCTATGTGACCCATTCCGGCCCCGGCGAAGGGCTTCTGTTCTTTGGAAATGTGATTATCCCATTTGTGGATCACTTCCCGAAGGATACTTTGCTGTACAGCGTCTTAACGACCAGGCCCGATGAAGTGGCGGGGACAAAGGCGTGAGGAAATGCAGCTTATTAAACATGACTGGAGGTGAGGATAACGGAACGTGACGGGGAATTTCAGAGAAAACAGAAAGATGCCCGGATGCCGGCGCGGGATTCCCATAAGGAGGAACGCATGACGCCGCGGCAGGGCGGGCAGGATTTTGACCTGCGCCGGGCAAGGGATGCCCCTTCTCCCGGTGCTTCAAGAAGCCATCGGCAGGCGGTCCCGCTTCCGATGGAGGCGGACCCTTTGCAGGCCACGCCGGAAGTAACACAGCAGGCGAAAACTTACGGATCGGAACCTGTTGCCGGAAATAACAACGGTTATATAACGGCACAGGAATTTTCCTCCCAGGACACTTCCGGGCGGATGCCGTTTTCAGAGGATGCTCTGCGGCATGGCTCCGGGCATGATCCCGGAGAACCTGTTCCTTTGGAGGCTGGCACATCAGCGGCAAAAAGGGATTCTGGGCGGACAGAGCACAAAAGCCGGACACGCCAGCGCGGAAACCAATACTATCAGCGTTTCCATGAGGCTGCAAAAGCCGAGGAACAGGCGGTGCAGACAGAAGGCGGAGGCGTTGAGCCGAAAAAACCTTCCAAGCTGGAATTTACCGCCGACGAGCTGCCGCCGGAGGCCAAAGACAACAAGCTGACGCAGGCAAGGCGGAAAGCGGAGCGGACTACGGAGAAGTTAGAACAGGCCGAAGCGTGTCTGCCCTCCCGCCGTAAATTGCGGATTGAGACCGCTTCCGACCCGGAAACCGGGAAAGCGAAAAAACACCTGAAATTTGAACAGGAGGTGAAATCCCAGCGGGCCCATGTCAAAGGCTCCCTTCCCATGCGCCCGGTGAAAGCCGGCGCAAATACAGCCATTGGCTATGCCCATAAAAAGATTTACCAGGCGGAGGATGAAAATATCGGCATTAAGGCGGCCCACCGGACCGAGCTTGTGGGGGAGGCAGGACTTCGCACAGCATACCACCGGCACAAAACAGCGCCTTACCGGAGGGTATCAAAGTTACAGCAAAAGTCTGTGAGGGCAAATGCGGGCCTGTCTTACCGGCAGGCGTTATATGACAACCCGGAATTAAAGAAGAATGTCCTGGCGCGGATGTGGCAGAAACAGAAATTGAAACGCCAGTACGCCAAAGCAGCGCGGGAGGCAAAAAAAGCCGGCACACGGGCAAAGGACGCCGCTGTCACTACGGAAAAGATTGTCGTCAGCATTGGCAGGACGATCCGGCGGCACCCGGTAGCCTGTGCCATTATCATTCTCCTGCTTTTGGTATTCTTCCTGATTGCTTCTGTGCTGTCCTCATTTTCCAATATTGGTACCGGAGGCCTGGGGAGCCTGGCGGCTTCCACCTATCTGGCGGAGGACCAGGACATCAACCAGGCAGAGCTTTCCTATACCGAATGGGAAACGGATTTACAGATGGAGATTGGCCGGGTGGAATCCGACCGCCCCGGCTATGACGAGTACCGTTATAACATTGGCGCCATCGAGCATGACCCTTACGTGCTGATGGGCTACTTAACCGCTGTCTATCAGGACTTTTCTTACAGTGAAGCGGAGGGCGTGCTGCGGCAGCTATTTCAGGAGCAGTATTCCCTATCTTTCAGCGAGGAAACGGAAATCCGCTACCGGACGGAAACCACCATTGACCCGGAGACCGGCGAGGAAACCGAGGAAGAAGTGCCGTATGAGTGGCGCATCCTGAATGTGAAACTTACGGCCACGCCGCTGGAAAACCTGGCCGTCTCCCGCATGAATGAAGAACAGAAGGAAATCTGCGAGATTTTATTGCAGACCAAAGGGAACCGCCAGTATGTGGAAAATGTATTCGGCACCAACTGGCTCCCCTATGTTACCAGCTACTACGGCTACCGGGTCCACCCCATCAGCGGGGGAAAGGATTACCATACCGGCGTTGACATCGGCATGGCACAGGGCACGGATATTTTAGCCGGGCATGACGGCAGGGTCACGCTGGCCGGGAACGCTGGCGGCTATGGCCTGTGCATCGCTATTGAGGGAGAGGCTTACGAGGGGCATACCCTTACCACCAAGTACGGCCACTGCTCACAGCTTCTCGTTTCCGCAGGCCAGGAAGTCAAGGCCGGGGATGTGATCGCAAAGGTCGGCAGCACCGGCAATTCCACCGGGCCGCACCTTCATCTGGAGGTACTGGTGGACGGGCAATACTTAAATCCCCTCTACTTTGCCGACACCGGAGATACCAGCGAGCGGCATTTGCCGGAAGTGGGCGCAGGAGGCGGAGGGAATTATTTTGACTATGACGTACCGCCGGAGGCCCTTGCGGATGAACGGTTTGCGGCCATGCTTGCGGAGGCGGAAAAGTATTTAGGTTATCCGTATGTATGGGGCGGCGCAAGCCCTTCCACTTCCTTTGACTGTTCCGGGTATGTTTCCTGGGTAGTCAACCACAGCGGCTGGAATTTCGGGCGTCTGACCGCGGACGGGCTCTTAGGGGTCTGTACCCCGGTATCAAGCGCCGACGCAAAACCGGGCGACCTGATTTTCTTCCAGGGGACCTACAATACCAGCGGCGCAAGCCATGTGGGGATTTATGTGGGGAACGGAATGATGATCCATTGCGGCGACCCGATCTCTTACGCAAACATCAACACAAGTTACTGGCAGCAGCATTTTTATACATTTGGGCGTCTGCCTTAAACAGATTGGAGGTAAAATTTGAACCCTAAAATAGAAAAACTGGAAAAGGAAATCGACAAGACCAAAGCGAAGATCGCAGAAATGCAGGGCAAACTCCGCAAGCTGGAGGAACAGAAAACGGAGCTTGAAAATACCGACTATGTGGCGGTGGCAAGAAGCTATAAGCTGACGCCCCAGCAGCTTGCGGATTTCTTAAAATCGCAGCAGGCTTCCCCTCTGGGGGAGGCGCTGCCGCAGAAACAGGAGGATGGGAATGAGGATTAAAAAACTTTCTTTGTTTCTGGCGCTTATGCTCGCCATAGGTGCCACCGTCCTGCCCCTGACGGCTTATGCCGCCGGGGGAAAGGACACCACGCCGCCGGAGCTCACCGCTTCCCTGGACGGCGGTACGCTGAAAGTGGAAAGCAGCGACGACAATTCCGGCGTGGAGGCGGTCTTTGTGGACGGGAACCGGATCAACTCGTTAACCAACGGGGCGGCAAAGGTCACGCTGAAGGACTATGCCGGAACGGAGAAGCAGGTAATCGTGTACGCCCAGGATTATGCCGGGAACCGCTCGGAGGCCGTGAAATTTGATAACCCCTATTATGAGGAACCAAAGGAAACGGAAAAGCCTTCCGCTGCACCGGCACAGACTGGCACGGTAAAACCAACCCAGGCGCCGGCAGCTTCTTCCGGCAGCCAGGGCGCGGCCACACAGAACAACGGAGGCGGCAGCACTTCCAATAAAGGGATTTCTTCTGCCGGCGCTTCCACGGGAGGCAGTACATCATCAGGCAATCATTCCGGCAATTCCGGCAGTAATAATTCCGGGAACAGTTCCAATGCGGGTACAAACACAGGCCAGGCAGACAGCTCCGGGGGAACATCAGGCGGCAGTACATCATCAGGCGGCAGTTCTTCGGAGAGTTCCACTTCCTCTGTCCCGGAGGGCGCGTTTACCCCGGAGGGCACCGGCACGGTCTTAGATACAGCCACCGGCGCGGATGGGGATAAACAGTTTTATACCATTACTACCGAGGACGGGAATGTATTCTATCTCATTGTGGACGGAAAGCGTGACAGCAACAATGTTTACTTCTTAAACGGCGTCACCGAATCTGACCTGATGGCCCTGGCGGAAAAAAGTGACGGCAGCATGAGCGTGATCCCGGCAGAGGATGTCTGTACCTGCACGGAAAAGTGTGCTGCAGGGGAAGTCAATACCTCCTGCCCGGTCTGCAAGAATGACTTAAAGGGCTGTATTGGGAAAGAAAAACCGGAGGAAACAGAGAAACCGGAGGAACCAGAACCGTCAAAGAAAAATACAGGCAGCGCCGGAACGATTATCTTTGTCATCGTTGCCCTGCTTGCAGTAGGCGGCGCCGGCTACTATGTGAAAATCGTGCGCCCGAAGCAGCTTGCAGAGGATGACGAGGATTTCGAGGATGGCGGGTATGGCGAGGGCTTTGACCCGGACGAGGCTTTCGGGGAAACAGAATATCTCTCCGAGGATGATTTTGACGACAGAATGGATGATAACGAACCTGAGGACGGCGAATAACGCTGTCCTTTCTTTATGCAATCAACAATGAAGAAAGTGAGGATTATTTCATGGGAAAGACAAATATCCACCACCGCAGCGGCTTCATGCGGCTGCTGGCGGCGCTTCTCTGCGCGGTATGCGTCTTTGGCCTGGTTCCCACACAGGCATTTGCCCTTTCGCCGGGGCAGAAAGCAAGCTCCTGGCTGGGTGACAACTATGTGGGGTCTGACGGACAGTATTATTACGCGCCGGCGCCTTACACTTACCTGGTCTATCATTCCGATGGGACAATGGACGTGAAAAGCAGTTCCGGTGGCAGTGCCTACCGCCACTATATGCTGACCGCTTCGGACGGGAGCAGCCAGCAGGTCTACTGTGTGGAGAGCGGGGTGCCTTACCACACTTCCGAAAATACCTACACATCGGAAAGCGGGACCAACAGCAATTACCTGAACCTGCTCCCCGCCGAGGCAAGACGGGGCATTACCCTGACGGCAATCTACGGCTGGAAACCGGGGGCAAGGCTTCCGGTTCCCGGTATCAACGAGGACGATTATAAGATCGCGACCCAGGTGATCCTCTGGGAATACCAGCAGCAGCTAAGAAGCGACCCGTACAGCCGGCATGGGAACGGCCATGCGGACGCCAACCAGTATTTCAGTATCATTGCCGGACGCCCGGCAGAGAAAGCCTACAACTGGATTCTTTCACAGGTTGCCTCCCACTCAACGGTTCCCTCCTTCACCTCCACCAGAAAAAGCGAGGCGCCGGAGCTGGAACTGAAATGGGATACGGAAAAGAAAATCTATACCCTGACGGTCACAGACACCAATAACCTGAACATCAACCTGGAGACCGTAAAAGGCAGCGGCGTTTCTGTTTCAAGAAGCGGGAACAAGTATACCTTTACCAGTAAGAACATGATTATGGATCCTGTGACCTTTGAATTCCGAAAGGATATTCCGGTTGCAAACGATATGCTGATCTGGGGAAGGCCCGGCTACCAGACCATGATGACCGGCGCCAGCGACCCGGTTTCCTTCTTTGTGAAGATCAAGACGGAAACCTATGGCACGGGAAAGATTGTTAAGACCAGCGAGGACGGCATTGTGTCCGGGATTTCTTTCAATATTTCCGGCACGGACATTCTGGGGAATAAAGTCAATGAGACTGTCACCACCGGGGAAAACGGGCAGGTCAAGAAAAGGCTGTTCCCCGGCACCTACCTGGTAACGGAGATCCCGGTGGACCGCTATGTGACCCCTCCGGCGCAGTATGTCACCATTGAGAGCGGCCAGACCGCTGCGGTCCATTTCAGCAACATCTTAAAGAAGTTCCGCGTCCATGTGGTAAAGACGGACGCCGAGACCGGGACCGCCCAGGGCGACGCTACCCTTGCAGGGGCAACCTACGGCATTTTCAATAATGGCGAGCTGGTAGACACCTACACCACCGGGTCGGACGGCAGCTTTATGACCCGCTACTATGTATGCGGCGATAGCTGGACCGTGCGGGAGATCGAGCCAAGCACCGGCTATCTTTTGAATGATACGGTCTATGAGGTTGGCGCTTCCCCGACCCTTTATGAAGTGGAACTGAATACCACCGAGAACCAGGTTACGGAGACGGTGATCTACGGCAATATCCAGCTTGTGAAGCATACGGACGACTTAGACCCGGATGTTTCCGAAGGTGAGAATACGGACGAACCCAATGAGGGTATCGTGGAACGCCCGGAGGCCGACGCAGTCTTTGAGGTTTACTTAAAGGCGGCGGGCAGCTATGAAAACGCAAAGGAAAGCGAGCGCGACCTGCTCACCACGGACGGGGATGGATTTGCCGCCTCTAAAATGCTCCCTTACGGCCGTTACACCGTCCACCAGACAGCCGGCGAGGAAGGCAAGGCGTTGATCCCGGACTTTACCGTGTTTATTTCCTCTAACGGACAGACTTACAGCTATATCTTAAATAACCGCACCATTACGGCGCGTCTCAAAGTGGAAAAATGCGACGCCGAGACCGGAAACATCATCCCTGTACCCGGCACGGGATTTCAGGTAAAAGACCTCTCCACCGGGGAATTTGTCACCCAGGAGATTTATTACCCGAACCCGGAGACCCTTGATACCTTCTATGTTTCCGATGAAGGATGGCTCATGCTGCCGGAACCTCTGCACACCGGGGATTATGAACTTTACGAGGTGGCGGCGCCTTACGGGTATGTATTATCCAGTGAGCCGGTGCCCTTTACTATTGACGGCAGCGAATCTGTCGTGACCGTCACCCAGCACAACATGCCGCAGAAAGGCCAGCTTACCATTACAAAGACCGGTGAAGTATTCGCTTCCGTCCAGGAGAACGACGGCCTGTACCAGCCGGTGTATGAGGTCATGGGGCTTCCAGGCGCGGTCTATGACGTGATTGCGGATGAAGATATTTATACCGGAGACGGGACCTTACGGGCTGCGAAAGACACCGTTGTGGAAACCCTTACCACCGGGGAGGACGGAACCGCGGCAAGCGGCCTTCTCTACCTGGGGCGCTACCGTCTGGAGGAACGCCAGGCGCCGGCAGGGATGGTCTTAAACTCCCAGCCGGAATATGCGGAGCTTACCTATGCGGGCGAGACCGTGGAAGTGACACAGATCGTCGTCGGCCTGTATGACGAGCGGCAAAAAGTGGCGGTCAGCCTGTCAAAAGAATTAGAAACAGATGAACTGTTCGGCCTTGGCATGAATGAGGAATACAAAGATATTTCTTTTGGTCTGTATGCTTCCGCTGACCTGACGGCCCTTGATGGCAGCGTGATCCCGGCAGGCGGCCTTCTGGAAGTGGTTTCCGTTGACCCGGATGAGGCGGGCGGCTATGACGCTTCCTTTGCTTCCGATCTGCCTTTTGGCAGCTACTATGTGAAGGAACGCACCACAAACAGCGCTTACATTCTTTCTGATACGGAATATCCGGTTGTGTTTGAGTACGCGGGCCAGGATGCGGCGCTGGTGCAGATCCTTGTGAATGAGGGGGAACCCATTTCCAATGACCTGCTTCGCGGGCGTGTGGACGGTGTAAAGGTTGGTGAGAACCCGGAGGGCGGCGACGATGTGAAGCTGTCCGGCGCACTCATTGGATTGTTTCAGCCGGACACAGAGGAATTTACCGAGGAAAACGCCCTGCTTACCGTAACCACGGGCGAGGACGGCAGCTTTGCTTTTGAAAATATCCCTTACGGCCATTGGATCGTAAAGGAAATTTCTGCCCCGGCGCTTTACACGGTAAGCCAGGAACAGCACCATATCTATATTGGTGTGGACGGGCAAAGCATTGAAATCAGGGTGGAAAATACCCTAATCCGGGGTAGCGTGCAGGTGATGAAAACCGAGGCGGTGGACGAGCCTTCCCCTGTGGAAAAAGAGAATGAAGATAAGAACACCTTCCTGCGGTTCCTCTCCGGCGCGGTATTCGATTTGTATGAGGACACCAACGGCAGCAAGGAACTGGATTCCGAGGATAAGAAGCTGGGGACGCTGAAAGAGGCGGACGCAGGGTATCACACCGCGGAGAACCTTCTGGCGGGCGGTTACTTCATCAAAGAAAGCAAAGCGCCGGAGGGCTATCAGCTTGACGAAAACGCTTACTACTTTGAGATTACCGAGGACGGCCAGACAGTGGTTGTGGAAAACGGCGAAGCCGGGCGCGGCTTCACCAATGAGGCCTACCGGGGGAACTTAAAAATCACAAAGGATTCCAGCGACGGACGAAAGGACGGCTTTGCTTTTGAAGTAAAAAGCGCGGACGGCTCCTACTGTGAGACCTTCACCACACCAAAATCCGGCGTGATTGAGGTAACAGGGCTTAGGGTCGGCATTTATACCGTAACGGAGATTAATAACCGGGCAAGCAAAGATTATATCATTCCTGACGCTGCCACGGTGGAGATCAAGGCAGAGGAAACGGCAACGGTCCAGTTCTTCAACGAAAAGCCGGAGAAGCCGGAGGAACCCAAAAACCCGGACAATCCCAAGACCCCGGACAATCCTTCTAATCCGTCAACGCCTTCCAATCCCGGAAAGCCGGTACCGCAGACTGGGGATGATGCTTTCATCTTTTTGTACGGCTGTCTGCTGGCGCTGGCTGTGATTGGCGGCGGTGTATTCACGGTATTTTATTTCAAAAAGGGGAAGTATGAGAAAACTTCCCCGAAAAAGAAAGCTGTCGGCATTACGGTGGTTTCCCTCTGCGTATTACTGGCCTTTGGCAGCGGATTTCTGATGGTCCGCGACCTGAACCAGTATACTAAGAGCGCCGGAGCCTATGACGAACTGGCGGAAAACGTGGAACTGCCGGAGCCAGCCGAAGCGTCGGAAGAAACAGCAGGCGGAGCTGAAACGGATGGGGAGGATTCTGGTGTAATCCTCCCTGTTGTGGATTTTGAGGCCCTTAAGAAAAACGGGCCGGACATTATCGGATGGATCACCCTTCCTGATTCGGCCATCAACTACCCGGTGACGCAGACGGACAATAACGAGTATTACCTGCGCCACCTCTATGATGGGACCTATAACAAGGCAGGCTGCCTGTTTGCGGATTATGAGAACCAGGCGGATTTTTCAGACCGCAATACCATTATCTACGGCCACAATATGCGGGATGGCTCCATGTTCGCCGTGCTCAATCAATATGACGGACAGCCTTATTTTGATACCCACAGGCAGATGTACCTTGTGACCCCAACGGGCGGTTATGTGATGGAGATTTTTTCTGCGTTTGCGGCAAAACCGGCAGAGTCCGGCAGCGACACCTCCCCCTGGAGGCTTAACTGGAAAGACGACGGGGCTTATACCACCTGGCTTCGCGCTATGGCAGAGCGTTCCGTCGTTGAAACGGATGTTTCGGTGACGTCCAGTGACAAGGTGCTGACGCTCTCCACCTGTACGCCGGGCGGCGCCAGCCGGTTCATTGTCATGGGGAAACTTGTTGAGGTGCAATAACAGAATATTTCAGAAACCGGTGCGGGGGTGAAAACTCCCGCACTGACCATTTACAAGGAGGATTTACTTTATGGTGAACGCCATTCTTTCCATACCCGGCTATGTCCATTTGTACCGCTCCCTTCTGCGGTTCTACGACATGCCGGAAAATGAGGTCCGGGAAATGCTCTACCTTCTCAATACGGCAAACCTGAACTGCTACGAGTATTACCACCCGGAGCGGGCGGTGGTCCAGAGCGGACCGGTGGCCTTTAGCGGCTGGCTGGAAACCAAAGACTGCCGCCCTTACCGGACGGAAGTACAGCTTTACAAGTCTCTCTTATGCCTGAAGCGGAGCATTGACCGGGAGCTCATCGTCACCGCCCAGCGGGAGGCATTGCAGACCTTACGCTGTATTATCTCCAACCTGGAATACCGCTTCTATAAGGCCTATGGCATGGAGATTGAGGACAAGCGGACCGTGTACGGGGAATGTACCTACCGGCTGGTTCCCAGGGAGGACGAGCCAAGCGTGTGCCTGATGCACGACTGGATCTATCTGCCGAGCGCTTAACAGGCAGCGGATAACATAGAAAACTGTCCCGGATCTTATACCATATTCGGGACAATCCATTTTTCAGATTCAAAGGAGGGATGCCATATCACACAAAAGGAAGTCAATGCCGTATTTGACGAGCAGGTGCGGCTCTGTGCCGACACCCTGAAACAAAAAACCAAAGAATATACCGGGGACGATACGGACCGGCTGGGAGCATTTAAGGCGGCTGCCGCTTTGCAGCACACTACGCCGGAACGTGCCCTTGCCGGTATGCTGGCAAAGCATATCGTCTCCCTGTATGACATGTGCTTTGATAACAGCGCAGACTACGGCATGAGTACATGGGACGAAAAGATCACGGACAGCTTAAACTATCTGTTTCTGCTGAAAGCCATTGTAAAGGAGGGACATAGCAATCAACCGGATTGAAGTAAAGATTTTGAACTGCCAGGCGATTGCAGAGGCCGAGAAGAACATGGTCTTTGCGGCAAGGCTCACCCAGCGGGGGCATAAAATCGCCACAATGGAGGACCTGCTGGCACTCTATGAACAATCGTTCAGTGAGAAAACCGTGGAGGCCATCGGGAACCTTCCCCACCCCACGGTACAGAAATTCGCAGTCATAACCGTGGCCGTCGTGGGGGCAAGCAGGCGGTTCCTCTCCCAGATCACGCGCCACCAGAACGAAGTAAAATTTATGAGCGCGTCCTTACAGTACAGCAATTACACGGGGCAGGCGGATTTTTCCGTGCCCTATGAGATTCTGACCGCCCCGGCAAAGATCCGGGAGCTGTACTTAACAAGCTGCCGGGAAGGCATGGGGTGTTATGAAAAACTCTGCCATGAGGGAATCGGCCATGACGCGGCGGGTTACGCCACGCCCCAAGGGCTTCGGAATGTGCTGATTATCAGCGCCACGCCCTACCAGTGGAAACATATCATCGGCCAGCGGGTGTGCCGCAGGAACACGGACGAGACAAGGATTGTGCTTCTGAAAATCTGGAAGGAGCTTTATGCACTCAGCCCCGTTCTATTTGCACCTTCCCTTGTCGGTCCGTTCTGCCAGATGGATAAATGCCTGGAGGGGAAAATGACCTGCGGGCGGAAACTGGCGGCAGATATGACGCCGGAAGATATTTTAAGGGCGGACTACCCGGCGATCTTGGAAGGAGGCAGCGCATGAAGATTAAACTGATCGACTTTGGCGTGCCGGAGAGCCGGCGCCCCTTCCGGCCGCATGGCAACGATGCCGGGGCAGATGTGTATATGCCCTATGACTGCACCTTACAGCCGGGCGGGATTGCCAAAATACCGCTTGGGTTCGGGATTGAGATACCGGACGGGTACGCGGGCTATATCTTCCCCCGCACCAGCATGGCGGTAAAGGGCCTGGTCTGCGAGCTGCCCCCTGTGGATTCCGGCTACCGCGGGGAGATCCATGCCATCATCAGCAATGTAAGCAGCACCCCCCAGGAGCTTTCCAAAGGGGCACGGATCGGGCAGCTTGTGATTACTCCGGTTGTGATTGCGGACTTTGTGACAGATCTGGGCGCGCAGCGGGGAACCGGAGGCTTTGGAAGTACCGGAACATAAAAAATGTTATTTCGGGAGTGATTCTTGGATAATCGCCGGTAGTGGAAATGAGCATACCGGGAAGATTGCAGGTTACACTAATAGAAGGGCAGGAAAAGGCGGCACGCCCAAAAGACGCGCCGCCCTGCCGTTTAGAATTGTTTTAGTATGTCGTGGTGCCCCACGTCCACCAGGATGATCATTTTATCGCCTTCGTAATACCAGATAATGCGGATGTCCATGTTGACGCTGCACTCAAAAAGGTCTGTGGTGCCCTGGATGCGCTTGGTGCGCAGCGACGGGTGGGAAGGATTTTCAGCCAGAAGTTCCAGCTTGTTTTTTAACTGCTTCTTCTCCTGGGCGTTCAGGCCCTTAAAGTGCTTTTGGAAACGGGGCGTAAAGGTAAATTCATACGCCATCACTCCGCCTCCAATTTGTCAAACAGGGCGTCCACGCTGTCAAAGACAGGCTGCTCCCCGGATGCGAGTTTTGCTTTTACATCGCTGATTTCTTCTTTAAGTTCATTCAGGTAATGTTTCGGGTAGACAACCACCGGCATGATGCAGATGGAGCCGTCCTTCTCGAAGATGTCCAGCTTGTCGCCCTCTGACAGGCCGAGCTTGACAATGATCTCCCTTGGGATCGTGACCTGGGCTTTCTGACGTAATTCGGCCAGCATAATATCATCTCCTTCTATTTGAGTTTGAAAGTAGGAAGTTCTTACTTTCTTACTTATAGTATATCCACTTTGGGGCATTTATGCAAGGGGGCACGAAAAAAATTTACAGAATAGCAAAAGCGGCCAACACCGTGGCCGTCTTAACGCTTGCTGTTCAGCTCTTTCATAATGCCGAGGATATAGCTCATTGACCGGGAATCCAGTTTCCTTGCTTCTTCGATAAACTCCTGAAGGGCTTCCGGGCAGGCGTTCCCCTCGTCAAAAAATTCCTGCGGCGTCACGCCCAGGTATTCACAGATATAGAAGAAGGACTGCATGGCAGGAAGTGATTTTTTGTTTTCGATGTTGTTGATATAGTTGTTTGCCTGTCCTAACGACAAGGACATATCGCGTGCAGATACGCCTTTCTGTGTCCGCAACTTTGCCAGCCGTTCCGGGACAAAATCTTCATACACCGCCTTCACCTCCCATTCTGTAATAGATTGTACCTCACGCCTCGTCCTTATTCGCAAAATAAAAAAGGGTGTTTCCGTTGAAATATTAAAATAAATCTATTATAATTTGAGAAATGAAGAATACAGACTATCGGACGGAGGAAAAACAGATGGAAGGAAAGACATGCTGTGTCACCGGGCACAGGGATATACCCCAGAAAGAGATCAATAAGGTCAAGGCCGCCTTGCGGCGTGAGGTTGACCTTGCGGTCAAAGAAGGGTTTACCCGGTTTATGAGCGGGTTTGCGGAAGGCGTGGACCAGTATTTTGCCGAGATTGTACTGGAAAAGAAAAAGAAAAATCCGGCGTTGGAACTGATTGCAGTTATCCCCTACCAAAAGCGCCTGGATAATCTGATGGAAAAAAGGCGGACCTATGAAATGCTGGAGGCATGTGCGGATGTTGTCGTCATGCAGGAGAAATACCACCCCAGCGTCTATTCCCACCGAAACCGCTACATGGCCGAACACTCGGACCGGGTGATCGCCGTGTATGATGGGAGGGAAAAAGGCGGCACGGTCAGGACGATCCGGTTTGCACACCAGATGAAAAAGGAGTTTAGAGAGATCCCGGTTGGGGAAATATTTTTATCTTAGTGATTCAATCATGATGTAATGGAAAGACGAGGATTCAAGTATTTTATAATACGATATTAAGAGATTTTCCTCTTTTCTGCCCTAAATGTAAATTGACGCATATCGTTAATGTTGAAAAATTAGAAATTAAAAATTCTGAAAACGAACTTATTGATTTTGAGAAGAAAGGATAGAAAAATGAAACACATACCTAAATATACACCAACAGAAGTACTGAATGACCCCTACGGATTTACTTACAAAGAAATGTCGGAAGTCATTGGAGAGGATAAAGCAAAAGCCTTATATACCGAATTGTATAAACAATCCCCTCGCAAAAAAAATTTATCAATATCAGTTGAAAAAATCTATAAAAGTAACGATACTGAAAAGTATGTTTATGAATTGAAAGACAACAAATATATTGAAACGGTCTTTATCAAGCGGCGGGATGGTGGTACTGTTTGTGTAAGTACACAAGTTGGTTGTCCTGTTGGCTGTATTTTTTGTGAGTCTGGGCGCAATGGTTTTGTTCGTAATCTAACACCGTCTGAAATTGTGCAGCAGGTCATATTGATACGTCAAAAGGTAAATCGTATTGTTTTTATGGGTATGGGAGAGCCTTTATTCAATTACGACAACTTGATTGCGGCAATCCATATTCTTCGAGATAGAAATGGGCTTAACTTTCCAACCGATGGCATTACCATATCAACAGTTGGCCCAGTCAATCAATTAAAAAATTTACGCGAAGAACATCTAAAAATTCAGTTGACAATATCTTTACACGCAGCAACACAGGCTGCAAGAAACTGTATCATTCCTCATTTGCACATGTATTCTATTGAAGATGTTGTTAAGCAAGCCTTGTCCTATTCTCAAAGGCATAATCGAAAAGTTGTATTTGCGTATTTACTTTTACCAGGTATAAATGACCGCCTTTCAGATGTAAGGCAACTTGCAAAATGGTTTAAGGGCAAAAATGTTATGATTAACGTATTGCAATACAACCCGACAAGTAATTCAAAAATTAGAGCGCCACAAAAACGGGAAATGGTTGCGTTCAAACGCCAATTAGAACAAACAGGGCTTGAAGTTACCATGAGAGTTTCTCATGGTAGAGAAATTAAAGCAGCTTGTGGGCAGCTAGCTAATACATACAATAAAGCAGAAAAACAAAAGAACAAATTTAATTAAAGAGCTAGATACAGATGAATAATTTGAAAATGACAGATGGAAAAGTTAAACAAAATAATAATTGTACATTGTGTTATCGTTGTGTAAATATATGTCCAAAACAAAGTTGTACTGTATATATTCATAATAAGCCTAAAAAACAATATAAAAATTTTGTGGACAAATAGGTAAATTCCTGTTTGTAGTATTAAAAAATAAAGAGCGAGTTTCACTGTGGGTATTTCTTTTACCCGCTACTATAATTGAATATCTGAAATAAAGAGCGAAGACTGAAAATGCCCTCGCTCTTTTTATATCCAAATTTAGGAGGGATTTTTATGTGGAACATACTTATACACTTCCTGACATTCACAGGAGGGATGTCTGCCGGCGTTGTGCTGATGTGCCTTTTACAGTCCGGAAAACAGGCGGACGAAGAATTTGAACAACTGCAAAGGAGGACGGAACAATGAAGTTGGTAATTGCGGAAAAGCCCTCTGTCGCCATGTCGCTGGCGGCGGTATTAGGTGCGAATGAGAAAAAAGACGGCTATCTGGAGGGCGGCGGCTATCTGGTGAGCTGGTGCATAGGGCACCTTCTGGAACTGGCACAGCCGGAGGCTTACGGGGAACAGTATGCCAGATGGCGTTACGCTGACCTGCCTATCCTGCCGGAAACATGGAAATATGAGGTCCCAAAGGATAAAAAGAAACAGCTTGCCCTTCTGTGCCGGCTGATGAAGGACAAAGGGGTGGATTCCGTGGTGTGCGCAACAGACGCCGGGCGTGAGGGTGAGCTGATCTTCCGTCTGGTCTACGAACACGCTGGATGTAAGAAACCAATGGAACGCCTCTGGATTTCCAGTATGGAGGATGCTGCGATCCGGGACGGCTTTGAACACCTGCGCCCCGGAAGTGATTACGATACACTCTATGATGTGGCGGTCTGCCGGGCCGGGGCTGACTGGCTGGTTGGGATTAACGCTACCCGGCTTTTCTCTGTCCTGTACGGGGTCACGCTGAATGTGGGCCGTGTGATGTCGCCCACCCTGGCGCTGCTGGTACAGCGGGAGGCGGATATTGGGGCATTTGTAAGCAGGCCGTTCTATGTGCCGGAGATTACCTGCGGCGGGTTTACCGCCTCCGGTGAAAAGCTGGCTGAAAAAGCCGAAGCCGACACAATCCGTATAGAGTGCGATAAACAGGCCACTTCGGTACAGTCCGTGGAAAAGCAGGTCAAGACCGTGCAGACGCCCCACCTCTATGACCTGACGACTTTACAGCGGGAATGTAACCGTATCTATGGCTATACCGCCCAACAGACCCTTGACTATGTGCAGTCCCTTTATGAGAAAAAGCTGGCAACCTATCCCCGGACGGACAGCCAGTATCTCTCCGAGGATATGCAGGCAACCGCCGCTTCCCTGGTCCTCTGGCTGCGGGGAAATATGCCTTTTGGAAAGGGATGCGCCGGGGAGCCGGATATTGACCGTGTAACGGATGGCAGCAAAGTGACCGACCACCACGCGATCATCCCTACAGTGGAGATTGCCCGGACGGATCTATCGGAGCTTCCTTCCGGGGAGCGGGATGTGCTGACGCTGATTGCTGCAAGGCTCCTTTCTGCCACGGCACAGACGCACCGGTTCGAGGCGGTGACGGCGGTTCTGGACTGCCAGGGGTATTTGTTTACGGCAAAGGGAAAAACCGTTTTACAGGCCGGATGGAAAGAGGTGGAACGCCTCTACCGCATGGGATTGAAAGAATCCGGGCCGGAGGATGGCGGCGACACGGACGCTTCCCTCCCTATGCTGCAGGAAGGACAGATTTTTGAAACGGTCTCTGCCGGCGTCCGGGAGGGCAAGACTTCCCCGCCGAAACACTATACCGAAGATTCCCTTCTGGCGGCAATGGAGACAGCCGGTGCGGAAGATATGCCGGAAGATGCCGAGCGAAAAGGTTTAGGCACCCCGGCCACCCGTGCGGCCACGCTGGAAAAGCTGGTCTCCACCGGATTTGTGCAGCGGAAGAAAAAGCAGCTTATCCCCACGGAGAAAGGCACAAACCTGATTGCTGTACTGCCGGACAACATCAAATCACCGATTCTGACCGCAGAATGGGAATCCAGGCTGAAACAGGTGGAACGGGGCGAACTTTCCGCAGAATCATTCATGGAAGGGATTGCAGATATGAGCCGTGCGCTGGTAAAGGAGCATACCGCCCCGGAGGAACGCTTTGCTTCCCTGTTTCCCGACGCAAAGGGAAAAGCGCATGAGGCTGTCGGCGTCTGCCCCCGCTGCGGCGCCCCGGTATATGAGGGCAAAAAGGGATTCTTCTGTGATAACCGGGAATGCTCTTTTGCCCTCTGGAAAGACAATAAATTCTTTTCCAGTAAGAAAAAATCCATTACAAAATCTGTGGCGGCGGCTCTTTTGAAAGAGGGCCGCGTTTCCATGTCCGGGCTTTACAGCGAAAAAACGGGGAAAACCTATGACGCGGTAGTGATCCTGGATGATACCGGGGATAAGTATGTGAATTTCAAGTTGGAATTTCCGGCAAAGAAAGGCAGGCGCAAATGAGCAGCCGGCCGCCACGGGAACTGACACGCGACCAGCGGGCGGCGATCCGAAAGCAGGTAACAAAATGCTGCGCCAACTATGACAATCAGGACCAGCTCTGTCTGCCTTTGGACTGCCCCTGTTACATGCTGCAGAAATGGTGGACCGGTTCTTACTGCCGGTATTTCCGGGAGGCGGTGCTGCCGGCTGACCCGGCGCTGGAATCCGCTATTACCGGGGAGGACACGTCCATGAGGCAGAAAACCTGTCCGGTCTGCGGCAGGGCGTATCTTCCCACCACCAGCCAGGCGTATTGTTCCGATATGTGCCGGGTATCTGCCAGGCGGAAGTATGAGCGGGAACGAAAGCGGCGGGAACGCCGGAATAAGTAGTGATATGTCCGCAAGTTAGCCAAAAAAGAGCTTGATTTCAAAGGCTTTCCGGCCCTTGTCATTTAGGTAGCTGTATTAGAATACTCTGGTGCTCTGAAATAGGGTTAAGTTGCGGACAGATTCAAAACAGACAGGAGGGATGCAGATAAAGGATATAGCGATTACAAAGGAAATCATGCGGATCGACACACGGACACAGGCCATTGACATGCAGCAGATTGACAACCGGCGCTTTCTGTATAACCCGGACACGGGGGTGCTGGTCTTAGGCAGGCAATATGCGGCAGCAAGCCTGACGGATTCCAGCCATGCGGTGGAACTGGCCGATGCCGGGATCACAAAGGATTTTGATGATTTTGTAAGGGGATGGATTGGAACCGGTGGCAATTATCCCTATGGGGTGATCCACTTTGCCCCCAACGTGGATGAACGGTGTGCGGATTTGTTTGACCGGGCATACAGTACCTTAGAAATGTTCCGGGAGAACGGCGCACTGGCGGACACGGTACTCCGGGGATTTGGGAACCGCTGGGAGCGGCCCATGTCAGATATTTTTGCGGATATGAGGAAAGCGGAACAGAAGCCCTCTGTCCGCAGGCAGCTAAAGAAACAGCCGGAGGCAGAAACCATCCGGCCGAAAACCAACCATCAACAGGAACGATAGGAGGCGGTTTATTTGAGTATCAATACAATCACAACAGAGGACCTTCGCCGTATGGAAGGCAAAGACGGACTGATTTTGCAGGGGTGTGGCGGAGACGCACAGGAATGGGTGGACGGGATCAATGAGATGTTCACCGAGGCAGGTATTTTGAAGGACGGCAGCAAATTTAAGGACGTTTCCACTTTCCAGTACGGAGAGCTTACCTGTCTGCTCTATCCTTTCGAGGATGTGAAGCTGGAAATCGGGAAACTTGCCATGTGGCGGTTGCAGACCCATGAGACTTTCGGCGGCACCTGGCTTTCAGACTTTGTGCCGAACCGCCTGGGCGGATTTATCGGGGAGCCTGCGCCGGAGCCGGAGAAGCCCGACTGTGCGCTGATCGGCCAGGATGGGAATATCTTTAACCTGGTAGGGATTGCCGCCCGCATCCTGCGGGAGCATGACCTGAAGAAACAGGCACAGGAAATGAAGGACCGTGTATTTGCTTCCGGCAGTTATAGCGAGGCCCTTTGTATCATCGGCGAGTATGTCAATATCACGGATTCCGAAGCGGAGCCGGAACGAAAGCTTTCCCTCCGGCAGCAGCTAAAGGAAACAAAACCGGCAGAACCGGCAAGGAGCCAGAAACAGCCAAAGCAGCCGGAACGGTAAGGAGGATTGGAATGGAAAAAGAAAAAATTTATGGCGTATGGGCGGTCCGCAGCGGCGCGTCCATTTTCGGCCGGGCAGAGGCCTGGTGCAAGGAGGACGGAAAACCTTTGGAATTTACCTCCAAAGAGGCAGCCGAGGACTACGCAAAAAAAGCAGGCAGCCATACTACGGCAAACGTCCACTATTATGTAAAAGAAAAGGAACCGGAACCCGGCGCTGTTCGGAAAGGAACGGCACAGCCGGATTTAGATGCCCGCGCCCAGGAGGAAGTGACACCTAAAAATGCGGCGACGGAGAAACAAAATGAGATTCCCGGCAGGCAGATCACGCCAGAGCCGGACCCGCTGGTAGAAATCCGTTCTGCGGTCCACAGCAATTATGCTGGCATGGTGGCTATGCTGGGTGCGGATAACCGGGTGTATCTTGGAAAGGAAGAACGTTATCACTCTGACGGGGAGCTTCCAGGTTATTATGACAATCAGGACGGATCCCTGTGCTTTGTCTGCGACCAGCCGGATATGTATTATTTTCTCTATGGGGAGGGCTGGGCGCACACCCAGGCGGAAATGCTGGAGCGAGGCCTTACCCTGCGCCAGTATGAAGATTTTGCAAGGCTCCGGGAGGGTGTGCTTTCACAGTTTACGCCCCGCAGGGAAATCCTGTTTGCCGGGCAGCCTTTTAAGCCCCAGGAAAGCTACCTGTATAATGCGGAGCTTTACGAGGAAGGACAGACCGGCAACTACAATATGCTGGATGGCAGGCTGAATAATGAACCGCCGGAACGCCCGGATCTGACGGACGGCCAGACCTATGAGGAAATCCGGGAACTGGCACCGGAAACATTACCGGAGGAAAAGCCTTCCCTAATGGAACGACTGAAAGCCGACCGTCCGGAGCATGAGGCAAGGCAGGCCGCACCGCCTCTGCCGGAGAGGGAACGCTGATGGGCGCGGCAAGGTTTGAAGGTGTGGACATACTGGACAGCCTGGGGCAGATCATGGAGCTGCATACGCAGCACTATAAAGACGATTTCGACATGGATAAGGAACTGATCCAAAACCTGGTCCTGTCAGGGGAGCCGGAGGACCGCCGCCTCCTGTGGATGTCAAGACCCTGCGGCACCTATACCCTGCGGGAATGGGAAGTCTACCTGGAGGGCAGCCATGCAAATAAAGTGTGGCGGTTCTACCACGAGCAGACGAAAGACCCGATCCTGGCCTATGCCCTCTCTGTCAAAGATGTCAAGGACGGAAAAGTGACTGGAACTATTTATCCGCTGGATTATGGGACGCATGTGGAACGGGTGAAATCGCTGACCTGCCCCATTGGGAAAGTCGCTGTTGCTTTTGAGGATGGAACCAATTTCACGCTTCCCTACCAGGAGCGGAGGCGGCTTATGAATGAGCTTATGCCGCTGCATGGGAATCCAAAGTCAATGACGGATTTACCGGAAAGCGAAACGGAGCTTGCCATGATCCTGAGACGGGAACGGTTCAAACGTTCCTACCATGCTGTGAACGGCGATATAAAAGAATACATTGACAGCCTGAAGAAAAGCACCATGCGGGGAAGGCTCAAAGAGGCGCAGACGGCGGCAGCTTCTTCCCATAAACCGCCCTCCCGCAAAAGGGAGACAGAACGATGAAGGCCGGGCAGAACAAAAAAACTGTCCGGGTGGAGTTCGTCATGTCCGAGCAGGATGCGGAGCTAGTAAAGGGGCGCATGGCGGAGCTTGGCATTACCAACCTCTCCGCTTACCTTCGGAAGATGGCGGTGGACGGCTACATTATTCACCTTGACATGGGCGATATTCAGGAAATGGTGCGCCTCCTTCGTATCTGTTCCAATAACTTGAACCAGTATGCAAAGCGGGCCAATGAAACCGGCAGCGTTTACGCCGCCGATGTGGAGGATCTGCGTACCCGGTTGGACGGCCTCTGGGATGGCATGGATAAGCTGCTGCGGGGATTTGCGAACATTTCGTAAACAGGAAGAAACACCGTTGCTTTCCGTGGTCCGGCACGGTAGAATTTTTATAGGGAATAAACTTCCCTATCGAAAGGAGGCGGGCGTATGCGTCTGATTGGTAAACTGTTGGCACTCCCCTTTGTCCTGGTTATGGGGATCCTTTATTTGGTTTGTAAATTTCTTGTTGTGATTTCCGGCGCTGTGCTGGGAATTTTATCAGGAATTGTTTTTCTGGCGGCGCTGGTGCTGTTCTTCATTGCCGGATTCTGGCCGGGGCTGTCCTGGCTGGTGGTTGCATTTCTTTTAAGTCCTTACGGTCTGCCGATGGCGGCGGCCTGGCTTGTTGGCATGATCGGCGGCGTAAATGGCTCCCTGAAAGATTTTATATTTGGTTAAACAGGTTCGGCGGGGCGCATTGGCAGCCCCGCCCTTTTTCTATAATTACGGCTGTCTGTCAAGGCAGCTTTTTGATTGGAGGGATTTCATTGAAAGATACAACGCCAATTTATTTCCATTCTGCCACCTATGCGTATGAGCATGGGGAGCTGGATCAGTACCACGCTTCCCACAAGGCAAACATTGCGTGCAGGGAGGCAATCGAACAGGCCATAACGGACAACTACCGGGATAACCGTTTAGGTACGGCATGTGTGCAGCAGGTCTTACAGCAGTTTGATCCTGGCCGGATTTTTTATGTCCTTGCCAACACGGTCCGGCAGAAAGATTATGACGGGCGCATTTCACGGGACAATAAAGCATGGGCGCAGACGGTTCCGGTCTGTGAGGATAAGGACGGTTTCGGATATGACCGGAATGTTTGCTTTGCCGTGGACCGCTGCAATCCCGGACTTACCGACCTGTTTCTCTCCCAGGCCAGGCGGGAATGTCCGCTTACTCAGGAACAAAAGCCCTCTGTCCGAGACAGCCTAAATCAACATGCCGGACGGCAGGCAGCGCATAAGGATAAACCAAAAACGAAAAAAGAACACGCACGATAACATAATGATTTTCAGACTAAGGAGGTGACGATATGGCGACCACACGGCTGATGCCTCTGCACATTGGAAAAGGCCGGGATATTTCCACGGCCATTGCAGACATCATTGACTACGTGGAGAATCCACAGAAAACCGATTTTGGGAAATTTATTTATGGCTATGAGTGTGATACCCGGATTGCCGACGCGGAGTTTCTTCTATCCAAGCGGCAGTATGCGAACCTGACCGGACGAAACCAGGGCGCGGACGATGTGATCGCCTACCATCTCCGGCAGGCTTTCAAGCCCGGCGAGGTCACGCCGGAAGAAGCGAACCAGATTGGGCGGGAGCTTGCTCTGAAACTGACAAAAGGCAATCACGCTTTTGTTGTCTGTACCCATGTAGACAAGCACCATGTCCATAACCACATCATCATAAATTCCACAACGCTGGACTGTCAGAAAAAGTTCCGCAACTTCTGGGGATCCACCTGGGCAATCCGGCGCATGAATGACAAGCTGTGCTTAGAGCATGGTCTTTCCATTGTAGAGGATCCGAAGCCCAGCCGGGATCACTATGGTACATGGCTGGGAAATAAAAAACAGCCCTCCCACCAGGAACAGATCCGCTGTGCCATTGACGCGGCCCTGGAAGAAAAGCCGAAGGACTTTGAAGAACTGTTGAAGAAGCTGGAGGCGGCCGGGATTGAAGTCAACCGGGAGCGAAAGTACCTTCGTTTTCGCTTGTCGCCGGAAGATAGATATACCCGGTGTGACACGCTGAAAGGCGACTATACCGAGCAGGCTATCAAAGAACGGATCACAGGCGCCCGGATAGTAAAGCCGCGCCGTACCTCTCCCCAAAAGCCGGTTTCCAAAGTCGGGCTGCTAGTGGATATTGAGGCGGCAATCCGTTCCGGCAAAGGTCCGGGGTATGAACGCTGGGCGAAGGTGTTTAACTTAAAACAGCTCTCCCAGGCGGTAATTTATCTCAAAGAGCATGGCGATATGAGTTATGAGGATTTGCAGGAAAAATCAGATGCCGTCACCGCCAGCTTTAATGCGTTGTCAGTACAGATCAAGGAACTGGAATCGCAGATGGCCGCCAACGGGGAGCTGCAGAAACAGATCGTAAACTACGCCAAGACGCGAGCGGTCTATGTGGAATACCGAAAAGCTGGGTACAGCAAAAAATTCCGTGCGGCACATGAGGCGGAAATCCTTCTGCACCAAACAGCGAAGAAATATTTTGACGAGGTGGGAATCACAAAGCTGCCCTCCGTCAAAGCTCTGCGAGAGGAATATGCCGGGCTTCTGGAACAGAAACGGAAAGCCTACTCTGCTTATAAGCAGGCCAGGGCTGATATGAAAGAGCTTTATAATGTCCGGGCGAATGTGGAGCATTTGCTGGATATTCCCACCGGGCGGGAACCGCAGAGGGAATCGCAGAAGTCACGGCAATAGGTTTCTTCCTGCTTTTGTTTTTTCAGCGTTCCAACGGAACGCGCAGCCATCACCGCAGGTGATGATCTCAGGGGTTTGGGGACATGTCACCAACAAGCATTTAGCAGAAATTCCGGGTACGGGATTTCTGCTAAATACGCAATCTTACGGAAGATTGCATTGCTTGCCAATTTTGTTTTACATCTCAAAATAATTTCAGAAGACTATTGACAATCCATCTGATACATGGTATAGTATCGAAAGTTTGAAAATGGAAGGAGGCTTACGTGTGTTAATTTGTGTACGCTAATATGCAATAAAAAGTAGAGGTATTTTTCCACTCAGTGGGCTTTTTTTGTGTGCGTATACATAATAAACACGTAAGTCTGACACGAACGGTCTTTGAACTGTATCGTGTAGCTTTTGTGCTTTATTCTTATGCAGGCGTTTGCCCTCTTTGTGGGGCAGCGCCTGTTTTTTATTGCAAAAAACAAAGGAACAATGCAATAAAAAAGGAGGTTTATATTATGACTCAAAACAACAATTCATGGAAGAGAAATTATTTTACACTTCTCATTGGACAGGGTGTATCTTTTATCAGTAGCGGCATCCTGCAAATGGCTATTATCTTTTATTTGGTTGCGAAAACGAATTCCGCAATTATATTGACGATTGCAACTTTAATCGGCTTTTTACCACAGGCCTGTTTAGGGCCGTTTGCGGGGGTTTTCGTTGACCGTCACAGCCGTAAAGGTGTAATGATTGGAGCGGATTTGATGATTGCCGCCGCAGGTGGACTTTTGGCTTTGGCCGCACTATACACGGAATTGCCTGTATGGGCAATTATGGTCGTGCTGTTTATTCGCAGTACGGGAACCGCATTCCATTCTCCTGCATTTAGTGCGACAACGCCTATGATTGTACCGAAAGATGAGCTGACAAAATGTGCTGGTTACGCACAGACAATACAAGCGGTAAGCTCTATCATCAGTCCAGCCGCCGCCGCATTTTTATATGCCGTCTGGCCGCTTAACGCAATTATTATGTTGGATATTGTGGGGGCAATCCTGGCTTGCGTGACGGTCGCGATCTCTGCCATCCCAACTCCCGATGTATGCACAGAACAGAAAAGTCAGCAGTTTATGCAGGATATAAAAGAAGGCTACATGGTGTTAAAGCGAAACAGAGGGCTTTTTGCCTTGTTGTGGATTGGCGTAATTTATATGTTTTTCTATATGCCGATTAGTTCACTTTATCCACTTATCAGTATGTCCTATTTTGGAGGAACACCAGCCCATGCTTCTGCCGCAGAAATTGCTTTTGCTGTTGGTATGCTGTTGGGCGGTATCATCTTGAGCATTTGGGGCGGCTTCAAGAGGCGCACGCACACCATCTGCTTTTCCGTCCTTCTTATGGGCATTAGCATTACCGTCTCTGGCCTCTTACCGTCAGGTGCATTTCTCATATTTATCGTATGTTGTACGGCTATGGGAATTGCTGCTCCGTTTTACGGTGTACAAAATGCAATTTTTCAAGAAACTATCAAGCCTGAATATTTGGGGAGAGTTTTTTCGTTGCTAACAAGTGCCGCATCTTTTGCTATGCCGTTGGGTCTTCTCATTTCCGGACCTTTGGCCGAGAAGTTTGGAGTTGAGAAATGGTTTGTGATTTGTGGAGTAGGTATCATAATAGTTGCCCTCACTGCATTTTTGCTACCCAGTTTGCGGAAAATTGATGATACGAAATAAGTAGTAAATTTATTCAAAACAACATGCGTTCAATATAATCAAGTCTTCATATAGGTAAAAAGTCCATTCAATACTGGTAGTTGTTTTTACTTCTATCTTTAGGACTATGTTATTTCAGAAAAGATAATTTGCTAAATGTAATAAATTTAAGTGAAGGAATGAGTGTGGAGGTGGTAGTATGGGAAATTAGTTGTTCTGGATATATCCGAATCCGGCAGACAGATAGGTGAGAAGTTATTTGCAGTTCTTAACGCTGATAAGAAAAAAGATTTGACAGAGTTTGTCCAAGAGTATGAGAAAATCTGCGTACCATGTTTCACTTCATATATCCGAGGGCACAATAACAGCCAACTGCTAACTGAGATTCAGGAGGGCAATCTGTATGTATGCCTGGAGCAAAGACTTGTACGGGTTCAAAATCAGGTTGTCGATCTGACGGCTAAAGAATTTGATATACTGGCATTGCTGATCCAAAATCCCAAGCGGGTATTCACCTATGAGATGATTATTGAGATTGTGTGGAATGAGGATTATTCCTACTACTCACGAAAAGCTGTCAACAACCACATCAGTAATATGCGGAAAAAGTTGAAAATCTCGCCGGATGTGCCGGATTACATTAAAAGTGTGACTGGCGTAGGATATAAATTTGATACTTAATGAGCAAAGCTGCAAGGTATGTTTTATCTTGTGGCTTTGTTCTTTTTTGTCCTAATTACACAAATACTATCTACTAATGCCAAAACTTGCGGTCATCTTGGTTGGAAATAGGATAAAACAGGTAAGGATATGGAATTTCCCCATATATAATGCCCTCAAAGAAAGGGGACCTGCTGTAAGTAAGCTTGCTTACTTCCTCCTTTCGGGGAGGGAGAATCTGGAATGCTATGGAAAGTACCTTACGGGCTCAGTCCGCGTCTTTATTCGAGAATTCAATTATTAGACCCTGCAATTCGTCAAAGAACTGCGGGGTTTTTTGGTTCGACAGAAAAATACAAATTCCGGCATATTCCAGTATGCTTTTACAATGCTCTGTTTTGGTGCGCGTCTGTGTTTTTGCAGGCGCGTTTTTTTGTACCCTGTTTTAGAAAATGCGAGTGTGACAGTCCCGGCTGCCGTTCCCCACCCTCTGATTTCGATTTTGCCTGTCAACTAAAAAATCGAAATTGGAGGAATTTACTATGAAGAAAATCAATCTTAAAGATTACTATCCCTATTATATACAGGATACTGTTGTTGAAGTGCCTGACGAAGTGGCGGATCTGCTTCGGGAATACAAACTGGCGGAGGCTTCCTATATTCTGCGTACATACCGGCATAAGGCATATTTTTCTCTGGACTACGATGCCAGTGTGGAACGTGATGCGCTGGTGATCGTCCTGACGCCGGCTGAAATTCTGGAACAAAAAGAGGAAAATGCCCGGCTATATCAGGCGCTTGCCTCTCTGCCTGAAAAACAGCGGAACCGGATTTACGCACACTTTTTTCTCGGTATGAGCAAGTCGGAAATTGCAAAAGCGGAAGGCACTCATAAGAGCAGAATCACCCGCTCTATCAATGCCGGTCTGCGGAGTCTGGAAAAATTTCTGAAAGAAATATCCTGACAGACGGCAACTTTGCCCCCGAAAATGAAATGTATAGTAGAGGGACATAATTCGGCGGGACAAGCCTGGCGGGTGTGGCGGCGCACATGCAGCCGCCCGCCCCAACTGAAAAACTGTCATAACTGCCACGCCCCTCGCTTGCTCCTTGACAACCGAATACACGCTGTTACAGGTACTTCATTCTGTGTTCCGAGCGGCAATGGGGCGGCGCGGTGACAGGCAGCCTAAGGAGGTGATGGATTCAGGCTGTCCGAGCGATAAACGCAACCCACGAAACCGGCTGTGGCAGGCCGGACGCGACGACGGCACAGATCATAATGGTACTTCCTCACGGCTCCCTAAAGACTTGGGGAGAGTTCCTGCGGCGTTTGCTTGCTTTGGCAAAGCGGCGGCGTATGCGGGGCTATGATGCGGCGACGCTATCCGCAGCCTGTAACAGTCCCGCCCTGTTTATTCAGGGCTTGCCGGGGGGCGTGGCAAATACGGCAGCTAATCGAAATCAGATACAATGGGCCGGGTCTGTGACTGTAAGAGCGCAGGCCCGACTTATTCATGTGGTTTTGATAATCAGAAATTTTCAGGAAGGAGTTGGTATCATGGAAAATATGACTGCTGCCGGAGGTACCGGCGCACTGGTTGACATCCGGGAAGTTTCCGTCAATAAGGAACTTTCCCGTGAGGAACGGATCACGGAATTTGTACGGCAGATCAAGGATCCCTACCGCTTTAAATGCGGACGTTTTACTGTACAGGCCAGCTTTGCAGCAGGAGGCGCCACCCTGGAGGAATGTATCAAAGGGATTCTGCGGTAGGCCAGATTTTTTTCAGGAAAGGGGCTGACTTTCCCGCAATGGCGTGGTAGAATAAGAATCGGAAAAGGAATTGAATACGGCACAGCCACACTTCTTGAATTGCGGGGATTTTTCTGCGCAAAGAAAGGAGTGTTTTTTTATGCAGGTTTACAAAGCAATCAAGTACATCCGTCTTTCTTATACCGATGACAAGACGACGGAAAGCGACAGCGTCGCCAACCAGCGGCGGCTGATCGATGATTACATTGCCCGGCACCCGGAGATTGAGGTCGTGGCAGAAAAGATTGACGACGGTTACAGCGGTGTCCTTTTTGACCGCCCGGCATTTCAGGAAATGATGCGTATGATTGAACAGGGCGAGGCCAACTGTGTAATTGTCAAGGATCTCTCCCGCCTGGGACGTGAATACATAGAGACCGGCCGCTATATGCGCCGGGTATTTCCGGCCTACGGTGTGCGCTTTATCGCCATCAACGATAACGTGGACACGGAAAACGATGCTGCCGATGACCTCACGGTTTCCGTGAAAAACATTATGAACGAGGCTTACTGCCGGGATATTTCCGTCAAGACCCGGAGCGCCCTGGAAGTGAAACGGCGCAGCGGCGATTTTGTAGGAGCCTTTACGATTTACGGCTATATAAAAGTCGGTGATAAGCATAAGAGCCTGGAAGTTGACGAATATGCCGCCAATGTGGTGCGGGATATTTTCAGAAAGCGTCTGGAGGGGTTCAGCGCTTCCCATATCGCAGACGAGCTGAACTGGATGGGCGTACTCTCCCCGCTGGCATATAAGCGGAACAATGGGATGCCACATGCAAAAGGCGGCTATACGGATCGCAAGGACTGTAAATGGTCCGCTACTACTATTATCCGTATCTTGCAGGATGAAACCTATACCGGAACGCTGGTTCAGGGAAAGCAGACCACGCCTCACTTCAAACTGAAAGAGCGTGAGGATAAGCCTTCCTCTGAATGGATCCGGGTAGAGGGCGCCCATGAAGCCATCATACAGAAGCATGATTTTGACCTGGTGCAGCGGCTCCGCAGGATTGACACCCGGACCTCCCCGAAGTCAGACAAAGTATATCTGTTCTCCGGCATTTTAATCTGTGGCTGCTGCGGCTGCCGCATGACCCGCAAGACCAACCGCTATAAGGATAAGGAATACCATTATTACTATTGCCCGACCGGGAAAAAGAACGGCTGCACATCCTCTGTCATGGTAAAGGAATCTGACCTGATCGAGTGCGTGCAGGACAGCTTAAAAGGCCATATTGAGAATGTCGCCTCCCTGGATGCTCTGCTGTCCAGTATCAGCCAGGAACGTATCAACCGGGAGCTGGCCCAGGAATACGCCGCGCAGATCAGGGTAAATGAAAAACGTGTGGCACAGACGGAAGGCTTCAAAGCCAAGCTCTATGAAAACCTGGTGAGCGGGATCCTTACCAAAGAAGAATTTCTTTCTTATAAGCGGAAATACAATGCGGATATTGAGCTGCTGCAGAAAGCAATCGCCGAGTGGAACGAAAAGCTGACGGACGTACTGGAGAACCGCAGCGAGCGGAACCGCTGGATCAACCATTTCATGCAATTCTCCACAATGGAGGATATTGACCGCAGGGCGGTCATGCAGCTTATCCGCAGCATACGGGTCATGGGCAAGGACGAGCTGCACATTGAATTTAACTATCAGGACGAATACCAGAAAGCGGTTTCCCTGGCGGAACAGATTGCCGCGCATAATGAAGAAAGGAAGGTGGGCTAAATGGCAAGAAAGAGCAGGAAACAGGCGGTGGTTTCCATGCCGGCCCCGTCCTTATATGTGCATGTGGCGCTGTATATCCGTCTTTCTGTGGAAGATAACAAGAAACGCGGCTGTTCCGTGGAGAACCAGAAGCTGGTGCTGAATGACTTCCTGGCGGACAAGCCGGATTTCGTTGTCTACGATACCTATATCGACAACGGGGCGACAGGCACGAATTTCCACCGCCCCGGTTTCCAGCAGATGCTTTCGGATATTGAGGCAGGTCATATTGACTGTGTGATCGTCAAGGATCTCTCCCGGTTAGGGCGTAATTCCATTGACACCGGCTACTACATTGAACAGTATTTTTATTCCCACAATGTCCGTTTTATCGCGGTGACGGACCAGTTTGATACGGCAGACCCCGGCAATCTCCACGGCGGCATTATGCTCCCGCTGAAGAATATGATAAACGAGGCATACGCTTTGGATATTGGCCGGAAGATCAAAGCCCAGGCACGGCAGGCCATGAAAGACGGCGATTACATCGGCGGGCGGGCGCCCTACGGCTACCGGAAAGACCCGGATAACTGCCATAAGCTACTGGTTGATGAAACTGCTGCCCCTGTGGTGAAGCAGATTTTTGAATGGGCACATGACAGGGTTTCGCTGAATCGGATTGTCCTTAACTTAAACGAGATGGGGATTCCGGCGCCTAGCCATTACAAAAAATCCACCGGTGAGATTACCAGCCCCGGCCTAATCGGGAGCGGTAAATGGCAGACCCGCACAGTGATGAAGATTCTGGAAAGCGAAGTCTATACCGGTGATTTAGTGCAGGGCAAGACAAAGATTGTAGACCACCAGCAGGTTAAAGCCGGCGAGGACAACCTGATTGTTGCGAAAGGCACCCATGAACCAATCATTAGCCGGGAACTTTTTACAGCGGTGCAGGAATACCGGAAACAGGTATGTGAGGAAAGCCGGGCGGTTTCCAAACAACCCTATACCCCGAATATTTTCAAAGGAAAGGTATTCTGTGCAGACTGCGGCAGGAGCCTTCACCGGCAGCGGGAGAAACGCAAAAAAGGCCCGGATGTTTACCATTTTCATTGCCTTACCAACAGCCGGGTACAGCAAAAAGGCTGTAAAGGCGTGAGGATGCCGGAAACGGAACTGATCGCTACGGTTACATCTATTCTGGAAAAAGAGCTGGCCGTTGCCCTTGGGATGTCCCTCCCTCTCTTTCAGTTGGAGGCAAGACAGAAACAGGAAAAAGATAAGCTGAAAGCTCAGATGTCAACCCAAAGGCAGGAAATCGAGAAAAAGCGTTTGCTGATCCAAGGACTGTATGAAAATTTTGTACAGGGCATTTTGACAGGCGAGGAATATTTTGAATTAAAAACAGGTTATGAACAATCCATCCATGAGCTGTCCGGTGGGATTGAAGCGCTCGAAAAATCTATGGATGTTCTGGACAGCCAGCTTATACGCTACCGGGAAATGGAAAAAGATGCCAAGTCGCTGGCACAGGACCATGTGCTGACGGCAGAGCTGATTGAACGGCTCATCGAGCGGATCGAGATCGACCATGAGCGGAATATCCATGTAATGTTCCGGTTCAAAAATGAATTTCAGGGAAAGGCGGTGGAACCATGCACAAAAAATATGTGATCGCCCTTTATATCCGTCTGTCCGTGGAGGACTTTAAGACTGAAAGTTTGAGTATTCCCAACCAAAAACTGATCCTCCGGGAAAAGGCCATGTCGCTGCCGGAATGGGATAACGGCGAAGTGCTGGAATTTGTTGATAACGGCCATACAGGTACGAATTTTGAGCGCCCTGCGGTACAGGAACTTTTGACGATGGTCCAGGCCGGGAAGATTGACTGCATTATCGTAAAAGACCTCTCCCGGTTTGGCCGTAACAGCATTGAAACCGGATATTTCATTGAGCGGGTATTTCCCCTCTACCACACCCGGTTTATCTCTGTCAGTGATGATTTTGACACCGCCAATTTCAAAGGCGATACCGGCGGGATTGACGTTGCCTTTAAGTACCTTATCAGCGAATGTTACAGCCGGGATATGTCCATGAAAACGAAAAGCGCCAAATATGCGAAAATGCGCCGGGGAGAATATCAGAGTGTTATCTGTCCTTATGGCTACCGCAAGAGCGCAGACGGGCGTATGGAGCCGGACGAGGACGCTGCAGGGATTGTCCGGCAGATATTTGAATGGGCGGCTGACGGAAATACAGCCGCCGAGATTACAAGAAAACTGTATGCCATGAACATCCCTACGCCTGGAGAATACCGGAAAAGTAAAGGCAAGGATCACTATAATGTTTCCCGGACGCATGGCGTCTGGAGCAGCTCAACAGTCCTTCGGATGCTGGAGGATCAGCGGTATATCGGTACCTATGTAATCGGGAAACGCAAGGTCAGGGAAATCGGCAGCCGGCGTGTCCAGCTAAAAGATGAAAGCGAGTGGTTCAAAATCCCAGACCACCACCCGGCAATCGTAAGCATGGAGCTGTTTGAGAAAGCCAATGCTTCGATCAGGCGTTTTTCCCTTCCGAATAAAAAGCGGCGTGACTACCTTCTCCGCGGGAAAGTATTCTGCGGCTGCTGCGACCATGCCATGTCACTTAGAAACGGGGCATGGTTTTACTGCCGTCATTCCGAGGTAGCAAAAGAACTTCCCTGTTATGGCGTAAAGGTCAAAATGTCGGAGTTGGAGCAGGTGGTCTTTGATACGACCCGTGCACAGATGGGGCCGGCATTGGGGATTGACAGCAGCAAGGACAAGCTGGATTTGCAGACGATCCAGCAGGCCGAGCATGAAGAAAAGCTGCACTCTATCCAGGACAGCAAACGGCAGCTTTATGAACAGTATGCGCTTGGAGAGATTGACCTGGAAACCTATCAGGAGCGCAAGGCGGTATATGATGCGGAGCTGGTGCAGGCAAAAAATGTCCATGCTGCTATTACCGCACAGACCAAACAGATACAGAGTGATTATGAGGCAAAGCTGAAACAGCGGGAAATTGTCCGGGAAGTAGGCAGCGCCGACACCCTGACACAAGCCCTGATTGACAGGCTTATTAGTAAGGTTTATATTTTTCCGGGGAATCGGATTGAGATTGAATATGTGACGCAGGATTTCTTGGGAATAGACGAATCGGGAAAGGAGGCATGAGTGCCGTATGAAAGAGCTGCGGGTGGCTATATGGCTGCCCGGAAAGCCTCAAAAAAAGTTATAAATTTTTTTGTCGTGGGCTTGACATACGGGTGTCTAAGATCATGTAGGGTAGCAGTTTCCGGAAGTTTTTCTTCTTCGGTTGAAGCTACGTTCTGGTTAAAAATACGGATGAGCCGTTTGAACTGCTGGCGTGGACTTCCGAGGTCCATTTGCCGGCCGTTTTGCTGTATAAAAAGAAAGTTCTTCTTAAAATCTTCTCCCCGGTATCCTTCCCAGCGGTCTCCCATGTTAAGACACTGCCGTTTTTGCTCTGCCAGATATAGTCTGGCTACATCCATCACAAAACCGGGAACTACGACAGTCCTTCTTTTATATGTCTTTGTGGACTTTTGGAAGGTCTCACCGTCAGCACGGGCAGAGGCTTTATCAATATGAATTGTACACTTTTCAAAGTCCAGATCTTCCCAGGTAAGAGCCAGGTTCTCACCACGGCGGTCACCGGTAAAAAGGAAAAGCTGAAAACAGAATCTCCATTTAAGCGGAAGTTTCCAACGTTGGGTATATTCTGGGGTACTGTATGTAAGCCCGTTTTTCATAGTGCTTTCATGTGCTTTATGTCGGATATCAATAGGATGATCCAGCGCCCATAAGAACCATTTGGCCTGTTCAATGGAGAAATACTCTACCTTGTATTCTTCAGTCGGCTTACGGCGGTTTGAACGCTTTTTTGCATAGATCAGCGGGTTGATCGTAATGTAGCCTTGGGATACAGCATATGACAGCATGGCACTGAGGACAGCCAGATCCTTCCGGATCGTCCCGTCCGATAAAGGCTTTGACTGCTCATCTTCATAGAGCTTTGGATCATGCAGCAAGCGGGAGTATTCGGTAGCAGTGTGCCCATTGATCTGCGTTATCTTAATAGTTCCCAGATAAGGGATCAGTCGCCTTTGAATGATATCCCGGTAAGAGACGTATGTAGTACGGGCAAGCTCCGGCGGCTTCATATCTTCCAGGAACAGATCACTGAGTTTCTTCAAAGAAAGTTTGTCTGCGCTCATGCTCTGACCGCAGGCTATTTTATTTTCAAGGGAAGCAGCAAACTTATTGGCCTCGGTCAAAGCCTTCTTTTCAGACCATGTTTCCTTTGGCATGAACATCCGGCTTATGGTCCGGATACGTCCTTGACTGTCATAGCCATTTGTGACACGGACCTCATAACCTTTCCCTTTTTTTCTAATAGATGCCATATTATAACCTCCTTCAGGGTATAAAAAATACACCTCTTGCCGAGATGTCGCTGAAATGGTATAATCTGGTATGGAGTGGATTATATCTTTTCGGGGCAACCTGGCAAGAGAATCTATGTAAAGCCGTTCGGTGTTACCAGCACCGGGCGGTTTTTCTTATATAGGGAATATTTTTACTGAGCAATCTTATTTTCTTCACTGACATGTAGGTAGTTCATAAGGGCTGTCTGGAAGATCCTGGAGCAGTTTACGCCCTCTTCATCAGCTTTGGCAGCCAGCCATGCTGGAAGAGATAAGGTTTTTTTGACAAACCGGCTATTGATCTTTTCACGGACCGGCGGCATAAAGACCTCGATCAGTGCAGGAATAGCGTTAGGAGCTAAGTGCAGCTCAGTGATCGGAGTGGGAGCGGGTAAAGGTTCGCCGTCCTGTTCCATGCCCCAGATGTGAAGTCCAAGAGCTTCTTTTGCATTTTTAAATGCACCTTCTGTATCATCTTTGTCAGCGCAGGGAAGGCAGCCGGGCAAGTCTGGAAATTCAATGCTGATCCCGTCATCTTCATAAGTAAAAACAGCAACATAAGAATAACGATCATTTAACATAATATATACCTCCATTGTGGTGCAGGGGAGTTACGGGAACGTAACTCCGGCCTGCTTTGCTATACTTCGTAAGGTTTTGATAGGAATATCTTTTCGAGGATGTGTGACGGTAACGCGTCCCTTTTTAACAGGATGTTTAAATTGGTGATGATCACCGACACAGGCAACCTCATACCAGCCGTCCTTCTTAAGTATTGCAATGACTTCTCTGGATGAATAACTCTTCATGTTCCTCCTCCTTACATGGTATATTATAATACATAATTTATTATGTGTCAATAACTAAATACATAATAAATTATGTATGCTCTTTATGGTGCGGTATAATGAGCAGATGCGTCCAGTCTTTCCAGAACAGCAGAAAGGCGTGAGGCAATGGTTAAGAAGTACATAAGATTTTATGATCCAAGAGTATTCGCAATATGTCTTCGGAAACACCGTATCATCTATTACAATCTTACTTTTAACCGCAAAATGAAACTTTACTATATTCTTTAACCCAGCTGGAAGGCTGGGCGCTTTTTTAGGAAGACTTACGTTGATTGTTTGCATCAATAGCTGGAAAAATCTTCTCAAAGCTTTCTGGTTCTGGATCTCTTGGAAGTTCTCCAGACGGTGTTGACACTGTGCTTCCATTAAATACAACCTTATAAAAGAAATCCTGAACCGTCTGGCGCTGATCAGAGTTTAATTTAAGATATTGAAGTATCAAATTAGAGGCAAAATCATCCAGATGATATTCTTCTTGAAGCTGATCAAGTACGGAACTTGGGGTTTCAATAAACGGTTCACCATTTCCGGTACGGAGCCAACTTTCTGATACATTAAAAGCCTTACAAATGTCCAATATAGTCCGGTCGGAAGGGTTCCTTTTTCCACCTTCTATTAAAGTAATGGAATTTCTTTTCAAATTTAAAGCATCTGCAAATTCAGCTTGGCTTAATCCTTTTTGTTCACGAATCCATTTTATTCTACTGTTCAAATTCATCACCTTCTTTCTAAAGCTAATATAATACAATGTTGCTAACTTGTCAACATAAAAGATTAAAAATTATGTTGACAAACGCACATTTTGGCGCTATATTATGATTACAAGTTAGCAAACAAACGTTGACAGAAAGGAGAAAGTCTATGAAAAAGGAAAACGAACAGATCACCAGTTTAACAGAGAACGATAAGAACCTTATCAAAGCACTGGCAGAGGCTCCAAGAGAGAAGCAGATTTTAATTCAGGGCTTCATGCTTGGATTGGGGCTGAACCTGGCAGAACGGAAGGGTGCATAAGAAAGGGGTGAGTGCAGTGTTATGTTCAATATGCGGAGCTTCTATTAGAGAAAAAGATAATTTTTGCACGAAATGCGGAAGCAAAATTAAAGATGCATGTTCCTGGTGTTGGGTAAAGAAAAAGGACAACTACAGTTGTGGAGAAGATAGTTGTCCTGGATGGAAACTGTTAATTTCCAAATAATTGCTTTTTAACAGCCTCTGATACTATATCTTTTAGGATATCAAGGAGAGTTGCGCCAGTTGTAGAAGCTGCTTTATCAACGAATTTTTTAAATCGTATTAATGCAAGTTTTGTTTTTGGTGTGTCTGTTAATAAATCAGGCAGACAGGCATAAAACTGCTGCATTTGTTCTTCGGTTAGTAACTCATCTTCATGGATTATGGCGTTGGCAGTTTCTAACACAGTTTTGGTCCAGGGGTAGGGAGAACCGCAATTGTAACAGTATGCTTCCACAGGAGCTTCAGAAAGAGCAATCACTCCTTCACAGGTATAGTCACCATGAAGTGGGGCGTTACAAGAAGGACATGCAGTGATAGTTTTTGCACCACATTTGCTACAAAAATTTTGATTAAATTCAGGAGCAGTATCAACCGTATCGTTGATCATGTGGCCATTAAGACAAATTTGCGCCGGATGATAGTATCCCATAAATATCTCCTTATCATGTGTACTCAGCCCTGGCGGGGGCTTGTAAGTACAGTATAGGACGGGAACATAGAAAAGTAAATCAGATAGAACTGCCAACTGTAGCAAGAACTGACTGATAGTGAGTTTGCAATAAGAAAAAGAAAAGAAAGGGTGAAGAATCATGTCAATACCAAGAATGAGGACACTGAGGGAGTGCGAAGCATATTTTAAAGCCCAGGATCCTGATACCAAAGTTACATATTGGCGTTTGCGTCGGTGGGTAATGTCAGGAAAAATCCCGTGTAAGTATTCAGGGAATAACCGGCTGATTAATTTGGATGTACTCATTGATATCTTAAATGATGCTACACCAGAAGCTATTCCAGAAAAGAAACAGGAAATGCAGATTATATCATTAGACAAAAGGAGAAGAGCTTCAAATGGATGAAGATAGATTCTGGTGGAAATATTTCCACGCAGCAAAGGACGAAATGGAGTACTGGCGGTGTAGGTGTGCGTTTAGCGAAGTGATCGCAGCAGTGTTCGCGCTGATCAGCTTATGGCAGTACTGCCGCAGGTGATGACATGGAAAAGAGAAAGGGCAGTGGTCTGACACCCACCGCCCTAACTGATATAAAATGTTTAACAAATTTGGATATAAACATTTTATATCAGTGGCCCAGAAAAGTCAAGAAATACCGGGAAAACAGCCCGGTATTAAGACTTGATTAAAGGATTAGACTTAGGGGACACTGTTATGCACAGATATAGACAGATAGAGATCATCTGTGGGGCGGCGATGGAAGTGATCAAGTGCCACCCACGGGGGATGAGAAAGGGAACTAAGCGGCAGTCAGTTCAGAAAACTCCGGAAGCAATCCGGGAGGCGAACATGAGACAGTCAGCCAGACATCTGGCCCGCCTGATCAATGCCAACTTCCGGCCAGGTGACCTGCATGTGATACTGACATACAGGAAAGAGAACAGACCGGACCGTCAGCAGGCAAAGGACAACCTTGATAAGTTCAGGGAGGCAATGCGGCGCAAATATAAGAAAGCAGGAATGGTGCTGCGGTGGATCGCAGTGACTGAATACAAAAACAAAGCGATCCACCACCATATGATAATCAACAACGTAAATGATGGTGTGCAGACTACAGCAGATTATATCCGGGAGCTGTGGCGGGGCAGAGGATCCCCAAAATTTGTACAGCTCTATGATGATGCCGAATATGATCAGCTGGCAGACTATCTTATAAAAGAGACCGAAAAGACATTCAGGGAGCCGGACAGCCCGGAAAAGCAGCGGTATTCATGCAGCCGGAACCTGGCACAGCCCAAAGTGACCAGGAAGGACAAGCAGATAAAAGGGGACTGGGAGCAGGATCCAAAGCCGCGTAAGGGATACTACATAGTAAAAGACAGCCTTTACAACGGAGTGGACAAGCTGGGCTACATGTATCAGCGCTATGTCATGGTCAAATTAAACCCAGTAGATACAGATTGGCCGTCAAATGAGCTAAAAGAACGGCCAAAGAAAAGGAGGTGTTGAAGTGTATGAGGTCAGTGTAAAGCTGAAGGCAAATCAGAGCGGATACAGCGCAGAACTGGCATTTGTGGACAGCTCTGGTCAGCAGCATGAAAGACAGCTCCAGGCAGAACGTAAGGCCAGCCAGAACAGCAACTATCTGCAAGCCCTCATAGATGCTTTGTGTGTCCTTCAAAAGCCCTGTATGCTGAGTATTTACTCGGCTTGCGACCATCTCACGGAAGCAGTCCGCCAGGGCTGGCTGAACAGCTGGGCACAGAATGAATGGAAGAATGCAAAAGGTAAAGAAGTCAGAAACGCAGAGCAGTGGAAGCAGATCAAAAAGCTGCTTGCCAACCACTCAGCACGATTTATAAGAGAGGAAAAGAAAAATGTTTGACAAATTTGGAGAATTTGACAGTGCGGAAGAACTGAACAGAGCCGCAGCAGCACAGAAGGAAGAGGGAGACTATGAAGCGATCTACGCGATTGCCAAGGAAAACGGCATAGATAGAGAAGATGCCCAGGATTACATAGATGATCTGGTCCCGGAACTGGCATCACCTGAGATGGCGGCATATGGGAAGCTGGATATAGAAGAGGCGGATTTAAAGCCATATGAGATCATGAAAGACTGGATCACATACATCCGCAACACCTGTGATGAGTCAAGAGCCATGACATATGCTGTGCGCAGGAAAGGAAAAAGCCTGAAAGGTTGTATTGCGTCACTGCTGTTGTGGAGCTTCAAACACCAGTGGCCCATTGATAAAGAGATTACCAAAGCGGCGGGCGTGGATCCAAGGACAACGCTTGGAATCCCGGGAATGGCAATGGCTAAACAGCTTATCAGAGAGTACTACCTGGGAGGTGATCCAGATGCTCGCGTATAAAGGATTTAAGTCAGATCTGACCTGCACGTTTGGAAGAGGTACATTCCAGTATCAGACGGGTCAGACCATAAAGTCAGAAGGTTCAAAGGCACAGCACACAGGTTTGCACTGTGCAGAAAATCCAGTAGAGTGCCTACGTTGGTATCCATTGGGAGGTGGGAACAGGTATTTCCTGGTAGAAGCAGCAGGATCCATCGATGAATTGGGTGGAACAGATACCCAGCTTGCGTGTACAGAAATGACACTGCTCAAAGAACTGAGCCTGAAAGAATTTGCAGGCCATGCCATGATGTACATGGTAAAGCATCCGCTTAGAGACTGGAAGCGTGATAGTAGAATGCTGCAGATCACAGAGGATGAGGCAGAGGCAGATGAAAACGGCATTGCTATAGCCAGAGGATTGCATCCAAAGGTTAAAGGAAAGCAAGGGGCTGTACTGGGACTTATCCGGGATAATGGTGGCTTGATCGAGGATGCAAAACTCTTTGCTGTAGAGGGAGAGATTAAACCGGACACATGGTACACACTGAAAGACCGGAAGCCGGTGGAGGTGGAAGCATGAAAAGAAAAATGATAATGCTGACACAGCCGAAGAAAACGGAAGAATATGGAGAAGTTTTCACAGCTCAGATGGCCGGTGAGATCCTGATTATGGATCATTGGGAGGATAAAGTACTGAGAGACCGGTACTGCATTAACACCAAAACGGGTGAATATGAGAACCTGGATGCCGCTGGGAGGTGGAAGAAAATCCGCTTCTGTCACGTAGCAGGCCAGGCAAGCTGGCAAGGTTACGACTGGGCCGGACGTGATATGCGGGACAAGCTGTATATAGCAGAAGAGGATGAGGAGATCATCGAGCAGAATATAACTTCAAAATGGGAAAGAGATGCCATTAACAGGATCATTGAAAAAGAAAAAGAATACATTGACGAAAAACGTGACACAAGAGAGTTTAACAGGATGGAAAGGCTTAAAAGGTTGATGGATTCGGTTCCGGCTCTTCCAGAAGATTTCCGGAAATGGATAACAGATCTGATAGCTCCTGGTCTGGAATATGCTTTTTACGATAAAGAAACTAAAGCTTATTCATGCACAGCATGTGGGCAGAGTGTGGAAGAAAGCAGATGGAAAGGCAAGATCAGGCATAAAGACACAGCCATATGTCCAGAATGTGGACATCCGGTTATTGCTCTACGAAGAAACGCAAAAACAGAAATCATCACCACGGCAATGCTGCTGCAGAATATTGACCATGAAAAAAGCGTGGCAAGGCATTTTGACATCCGGATTTTGTGGGAACGTGGAGGCAAAAAGGTTTTGTGTTCAGAAGCAGTACGGATCTTCCTACATAGGCAGCAGAGGTATTCCGTTAGTATTTACTATGCATATACATGTAAAAGCCAGTGGATAGAGAACTCGGCTTTTGACAGGAGCAACCCATGCAACAGGCGGATATGTGAGAGCTATCTGTACCCGGGAGACATAGAGGAAGCACTGGGCGTAACAAAGTATGCAGCATGGGTGAGAGATTTTAAGGCTCTGGCAGAGGCTGGAAAAAAACTGGACTATAACGCATTAATGGTAGGCGGTCTGGGAACTCCGGGGTTGCCGAATATGTTAGAGTATCTGATCAAGGGCCGGTTTAACAGGCTGGTATATGAGACATCGAAAGCTATCAGCTTTTTCAAAGGGCAGTACACTGGAAATCTGCATCCGGAAGGTGAATGTATAGAGGACGTATTTGCGATCAGGGATAAGCAGGTGATAAACCGTATACGGGCTGTTGATGGAGATTCTGCAACGCTGGAATGGCTGCAACATGCAGAAATGCTGGAAATTAAGATCAATGATGAGACCCTTAAATGGCTGACTGATGAGCGGGTAAGATATGGGGATATAAGCTGGTTTATCATACACATGTCACCATGCCAGATCATGAACTATGTAAAACGCCAGCAGAGGGAGTCGTATCCGGGAAAGAGTGCGCGGTCAGTGATCTCAGCGTGGGATGATTATATTGACATGTGCAAAAAGCTGGGAAAATGTGTAGACGATGAGATGATATACAGGCCCAGAGAGCTTAAAAGGCGTCATGATGAGGCTGTAGAAGAGGTCAGAAAGAACAGGGAGCGGATTGAAGAGATAGAGCGTGAAGCGGCAGCAGACCGGATGAGGGATAAGTATCCGGGAGCAGAGGAACACCTGCAGGAGATCAGGAACAGATACGAGTACAAAGACAGTGAATATCAAATCATTGTTCCTAAGAGGCTCATGGAGATAGTGAAGGAAGGTGCGGCACTGCATCACTGCGTAGGATCCAGTGAAAGGTACTTTGAACGGATCCGGGACAAGGAGACATATATTTGCTTCCTGCGAAGGGTATCGGAACCAGATAAACCATACTACACCATAGAGGTAGAACCGGGCGGCACGATCCGTCAGCACCGTTCAATGTACGATGAAGAACCGGATATAGAGCAGATCAGGGGCTTCCTGAGAAAATGGCAGAAGAAAATCCGTAAACGCCTGAATGAAGAGGATAGACAGCTGGCACAGATCAGCGCGGAGAAGAGGAAGAAGAACATAGAGGAACTAATGGAAAAGAATAATACCAGAGTGTTGAAAGCACTGGAAGAGGATTTCATGGAGGCAGTATAAATGGATGAAATGGTTATAAAACCGGCAGAGGGCGCACGGGAATTTAAGTCATTTGTAGAATTTGAAGCAGCGTTTGATGCAGAGGTCAGGCGCGTGGATGTAGGGTTTGTAAGGATTGGTTACTATCTGAGAGTGGCAAAAGACACGAACATTTTGCAGGATTCCGGATATGCCAACATGGAAGAATTTGCCTGGAAAAAATACAAGATCGATAAATCCCAGGCATCCAGGTTTATTAATATCAATATCCGCTTTTCAGAAGGAGGATATTCTGACAGACTGATAGACCAGTTTACCGGCTATGGAGTAGCGAAGCTGGGAGAACTGCTGACACTTCCGGATGAGATCATTGAAGAGCTTCCACCTGAGCTTACCCGATCAGAGATACAGGAAGTAAAGAAAGAATTCCGCGAAGAGCAGAAGATATCGGAATTAGAGGTCATGATGGAAGAAAAACCGGAGCCTGAGGAAGAAATGACCATCCTGGAACAGTGGATGGATATGTACATGCGGGATAACCCGGAACGGTTCCTGCAGATAAAGCAGATTTATCTGAGTGAAGATAAGGTCCAGACGGCTTTGGATATCCTGGCACCGGCGGGAGCTGCTGCGGAAATGGCAAGAATACCGGGAGTGGGACGGCTGATGTTGTCGGTAAGGGGAAAAGATCATAACCTGACGCTGACTAATATCCGAAGCAATGCAAAGACATCCCATACCTGGGATGAGTGCGTGACCGCTATGAAAAAGGTCTGCCCTTACACTGTAGATCCCAAAGAGGTATATCGATCACAGTATGGCATTCCTTTCCCGGGAGATGAAGAAAAGAAGGAAGAACCGCCGAAAGAATTTATAAATCCACCGGTACCACAGCAGTCACAGGAAGAACCGGAACAGAAGCTGCAGGCAGAGGCTCCGAAAAAACCAGAAGTTGCACCGATACAACCAGAGAAAAAAGTGGAAGAAAAGCCGGAAAGACCGGAAACGGAAGCAGCGGAGGCGGAGAAAATAACTCCGGATGGAATACAGGCAGAGATTGAAGATTATCCGGAAGTAGTGCCGGAAAACACCATAGTATGCCATGACGGAACAGAGGTGGTAAGACCTGCACCGAATATCAGAGATGAGGGGCTTAGGCTTCTGGAAGAAATCGGACAGTGGCTGAGAACGGGCACAAAGGAATATATCCCACAGGTCAATGCGGACATGGAAAGGTTAGGTCAGATTTTGGAGGAGATCATTGAAAAAGAGTATAGTTGAGAAAAACCCGGCGGACAGATGCTTTATCTGCGGAAAACGTGGCTACTTGGAGCGGCACCACATATTTGGTGCCGCAAATAAAAAACTGTCCGAAAAATACGGCCTGACTGTACATCTGTGCTACGAGTGCCACAGGGACAATAAGCTGGGAGTACATGGAGATGCGGAGCTGATGAGACGGCTTCATGAAGTCGGTCAGGCGGCTTTTGATAAAAAGTATGGCCACGGAGAATTTGAAAAGATATTTAAAAAGAATTACCTGAACAGAGAGGAGACGGAAAGATGAATAAGGTTGTACTGATGGGAAGGCTTACCAGAGACCCGGATGTCAGATATACACGGGGTGAAAGGGCTATGGCAGTGGCGAACTACACACTTGCTGTAGACCGCAGAGGCAAGAGAAGCCAGGAAGGAGAAGCAAATGCAGACTTTATCCAATGCACTGCATTTGATAAGGCCGGGGAGTTTGCAGAGAAGTATTTCCGCCAGGGCATGAGAGTGCTGATCTCCGGAAGAATACAGACTGGCAGTTATACAGACCGGGACGGTCGAAAAGTTTATACCACACAGGTGATCATAGAAGAGCAGGAGTTCGCAGACAGCAAAGGAGCAGGCGGAGAAAAAGGCCAGAAGTCACAGCAGGCTAATGTAGATGCAGACGGCTTTATGAATATTCCGGACGGAGTAGAGGACGAAGGATTACCGTTTAACTAAGGAGGACAAGAAAGCATGAAAGTAGGAGATACAGTGCAGCTTTGGAGTGAGGGAGCATGGAGAAAGAATATGGTGGGTCAGGTGATCGGTCTGTGTGAGGGTGTAGCTGGCTTGCTGATGCGTAACGGGATTTATATGGATGTGCCGGTTCAGTATTTAAGGGTGCTGCGGATCAGAAAGAGAGGAAAAAAATGAAAGTTTATTTGTGAATGCTTGGATGCCACTTCAGAAGCCATACAGGGCAGAGATGGAAGAAAAGCCCGATGCAAGTGCCGACTGGAAAGGTCATTATATGGGACGGTTTGAAAAAGTTGAAATGAGGCTACCGCAATCCCACTGGCTTTAGACGGTGGGTTAAGGTAGCCAAAAGTGGAACGTTGTTATATACTTGTGGTACGGGAACATGGAAATCAAAAAACAGACACAAGTACTTACTCCAATATCATATTATATTCGTCTGCAAATATAGAAAGAAGTTGTTGGTTTCAAAGCAGATATCAGACGATATAAAACAGTTTTCTTATGAGATATGTCAAAGGCATAAAGTCATTATCAAATATATGGGAACGAACAAAGACCATATCCATTACATGATAGAAACGGAACCCACAATGTCAGTGAGCAAGATTGTAAACTTAATGAAAAGTTATACAACATATCATGTATGGGAAAGGTATCCGAATTATTTGCGAAAGCATTTTTGGAAAGAACATACTTTTTGGACAGATGGATATTTTGCCTGTAGTGTAGGAAATGTATCAGAAGAAATACTAAAAAGATATATAGAAAATCAAGGATGAGAAAGGTGGTGACGGCGGATGTTAAAGGCATATAAATACAGAATATATCCTAATAATGAGCAAAAAATACAGATAGCAAAAACATTCGGCTGTTGCCGTTTTGTGTATAATCAGACCCTAGCATACCGGAAAGAAGTATATGAGAAAGAGAAAAAATCAGTTAGCAAAACAGACTGTAACAATTACTGCAACAGACAATTAAAGAAAGAATATGAATGGCTGAAAGAAGTGGATAAATTTGCTCTGACAAATGCAATTTATAACATGGACAGTGCATACCAGAAATTTTTTAAGGAACATGCAGGGTATCCGAAGTTTAAGAGTAAACACGATAATCATAAGTCATATACAACAAATTTTACGAATGGCAATATAACAGTAGATTTCGGGTCCAATAGAGTAAAACTACCTAAATTAAAAGGTATAAAAGCAAAACTGCATAGAAATTTTAGTGGACAGATAAAATCGGCAACGATATCACAAGTTCCGAGTGGAAAATATTATGTATCAATTTTAGTGGAAACAGAACACACGGAACTGCTACATACAAATCAAAATACTGGAATAGATTTAGGTATTAAAGAGTTATGTATTACTTCTGATGGAAAAAAATACGAAAATCCAAAACTCATCAGAAAATACGAAAAGAAACTGGTGAAACTGCAAAGGCAGTTAGCCCATAAAGAGAAAAGAAGTCAAAATTACTACAAAACAAAGAAAAAGATAGCATTATGCCACGAGAAAATAACAAATACCAGAAAAGATTATCTGCACAAGATGTCACATGAGATTATCAGCGAAAACCAAGTGATAGTTTCGGAAGATTTGGAGATAAAAAACATGGTAAAAAATCATCATTTGGCAAAGTCTATAAGTGATGTATCATGGTATGAGCTGACAAGACAGTTAGAATATAAGGCAAAGTGGAATGGCAGAAAATATATCAAGATAAATACATTTTATGCCAGCAGTCAGCTGTGTTCCGTTTGTGGATACCAAAATACAGAGACGAAAAATCTATCAGTAAGGGAATGGGTATGTCCTGTCTGTGGAACAAATCATGACAGGGATATCAATGCAGCAAAGAATATACTGGAAGAAGGATTAAGACAAATAGCATAAAAATAACAATATAGGGTAGGGACTGCCCGAATTAACGCCTGTGGAGATAGTAGGTTGCGAGGTCTGCGAAGCAGGAAGCCCATTGGCTTTAGACAATGGGTAGTTCACATGGCTAAGAAAAAATGGGAATGGATTAATGATCTTAGAAAGCATATGTATGGACATCCATTAGAATATATGACTGCCTATTATGAAAATATCTTAGCAAGGGGAGAACTGTTAAAGGGAAAATGATAATTCCATATGGCAGTGTAAAATAATTGTTGAAGGCGTGAGCGATGATCTTGCGCCTTTTTGTGTATAATAGTAATTTTAATGATCGAATTTACTTCAAAGAAACGGGTAGCGGTAACACTTTCAGTATAAAAAGGTCAAATGGATGGTGCTTTTTTTACAATTCAGGGGTTGATGGAACAAACGGAAATCCTGATATACTTTCCTTCCGATGCAATTATGACGGAAATAAAGTTGTTATAACGAAATTGACAAATATGTCCGGTATATCTTGTGACGCAACAATTAGTGATAACATTGTTCATTTTACATTTGGCGGACAATTTATTAACGCCATTATTATAACTGGATAATGATCATTTTAGCACATTGCAATATAGCATAAACTGACATTACGTACTGGCTTTGCTGAAGGAAACGGATTTCGGATATATCCGGTAAATCCAGTTGTAGATATACTGTCCACCTGTGATAAAAAAAGGTCACCATTTGTCCGCAAGGTAAACGTTAATGCTGGAATGACACTAAATGCCTTGTCAAATGTGACAGTAAACATTACTTCGTCACCACTCGCCAAATCATTTGTTGACGTAAAAACTGGCTTGACAGCCAGTTTAAATTGTATTTCCTTTGCATTTAGTACTGTTAAATTACTATTTGCGGGAGAAAAGGGAAATATTGGGAAAATATTGGGATTTACATAAAAAAAGGAATCCATAGTATGGACTCCTGAACTTTTACACAGCTAAAAAATGGCTTAAAACCTAGCTTTTTAAGGAAGCTGCTGACGGGAATCGGACCCGTGACCTCCGCACTACCAATGCGACGCTCTA
>OJPB01000057.1_pt1 | contig 74128 bp, 61 predicted proteins | sample 1598391 | NCBI WGS metagenome assembly OJPB01 (sample SAMN03922452, study PRJEB24848) | human gut metagenome | isolation source: stool sample | host: Homo sapiens | place: Germany | collected 2009-11
ACCAGGGCTGCCATTCTCTTTGATAAATTCCCCAAGCTTCTGGAAGGATACAGCCTTAGCATGAAACTGACAGACATCTTCAACAAGAAGTCAGGTCTCGATGAAGCAAGGCTAAATCTCGCAAGATGGTACAATGAAGTGGAAAAGTTTGACTATATGGAGTTCAACAAGGTACTTGATACGTTTTCAAACCATAGTACGACCATCATAAATTATTTTGAAGAACGATTGACAAATGCTTCAGCGGAGTCGTTCAATGCTAAAATCAAAGCTTTTCGAAGCCAGTTAAGAGGGGTGGCTGATCTGAAATTCTTCATGTTCAGACTGGCTAGGCTATACGCTTAAAAGAAAGCTTGCCAACCGGGGAAATCCGCTGACCCCTATCGCGCTATCGACTTTATGTACCTCTGCCGGTGTGACTGCATCTTTGTAGCGCGCCTTGCCGAGCTTGAACTTCATATCGTCCAGAGTTCCGGATATATTCAGGCCCAGTTTGAACGGAATGGGGGATTTCAGGATGGAGATGTGATAGTCGAACTTCATATCCAGCCCTTGTGTGCCGCCTACCGCCGCTCTGTAACGGTCCATTGATATTTCGAACGGATAGACGGTTACATTTCCGTCTTTGATGCCGATGTTTACGGATATGCTGTCTATCATGTTTCTTTTCTTGTTTTTGAAGAAGAATTTTTTGGAGATTTCGGCGAAAGTCTCACCGTCCATCAGGACAAGGCTGTCTCCCTTGACATGAATGGCCGACCGCATGGTGGGGATTTTGATGTTCAGGGCGGAGTCCAGGGAAGCGGCGGCAGCCACATTGAAATCGACCGTTCCTTCGAATGAGCGCAGCATGGGGACAATCGTGTCCAGGGAAGGGGCGAAGTCTACCAGCTTCCCAATGTTGATGTTGTGCAGCCGGAAGTCGAAACCGGCAAATCCCTCTTCCGGAGATTTTGCCTGATAGACGAGGGTGGTGTTCATGTCCGAACCCATGCCTTTCATGCTGAGCTGTTTCAGGTAGACGGACTGGTTGCGGATGTCTACAGCTCCGCGGACATCGTTGAATGTGACTTTCTCGTAAAAGATTTTCCTGAAATCGGTCTGCAGTTCAAAATCCAGGTTCTTGGGGATGACGAACAGCTTTACTTCGGTGGAGACCGTATCGCTTTCCGCAGCCAGTGTATCCGACGGGAGCGATATCGACCGTATCAACTGGTTGCAGTCCAACTGTTCGGACGATACGTCCAATTTGGCGCGCAGAAGCTTGTGATGCCGCATGGCGCCGTACAGGTCGTGAATTGAACCGGTAGCGGTGATATCGGATTTGCCGATGCGCATGGTGGCATTGCGCAGGGTGATGACGCGGTCGTTTACCGTGACGGAAGTTTTCTGCACCTGTATGGGAAGCGCACATTCCGGGGTGCGGAACGCCATGCGGTGGAAACCGATGATGCCTTTGGGTGTCCACAGCGAATCGCGTACTTTTTCGGCTGTTATTCCGATGCCTGCTTTGTCCATTCCCAGGCGGGTGTCGCCCATGCGGCAGAACAGTGTGTCCACTTCCAGTGTAAGCCCTATCTGCGGATTGGCAGGGTTGTGCTCTCCGGGTTGCAGCTTGAGGCGGGCGGATGATTTTCCGCAAAAGAGGTCGAGCGAATCCGCCAGGGATACTCTCAACTTGTTCATCTCTATCTTGCATTCCGTTTTGGCAGGGCGCAGCGTGTCTTGGGAAGGATAGGTGCTGATTGCCGCCGTAAAGCTTTCCGTGGCTGAGTTCAGGGCAGGTGAGCGGAGCGTCATATCCTTGATTTCAACACGCCCTCCGAGCCATTCGTTGCCGGCAAAGTCCAGCGTAGCGTTGCTTGTGAACTCGAAATTCTTTTGGGTATGGCGTAGCACGAGTTTGTCCGTTCTGATTTTGCCTTGCATCTTTACCCGTCCCCAATCCTGTTTCTTGAGGGTGGACAGGCGGCAACGCAGTTTCAGGTCGGCATTCATCTTTCCATCCATGCCGATGCCTTCCTGAAGAGGGAAAATCTGCGCCAGCGTATTCAGGTCGACGGTGGAGCGGGTATGAAAGGTGATGTCCGGGTCGGTGAGCAGGTTGTCCACTTTCATATCGGCCAATATGTCGGTGTCGGCGCCTTTGAACTGGAAGATTTTCAGGTTCAGGCAGGAGGGGGTATTCCGCATGAGGTCTATCCGGGCGGAAAAGTCGGCGTTTACCTTGTCTATGCCGTAAGGCAGTCCGGCGTATCTGGCGAAAGCGTCTTTTATCCTGATGTCCAGCGTGGCAAGGGGCATCTTCTGCTTGCCGTACATGCCTTTCAGTGTGCCGATGAAACTTACTTCTCCTCCTGCCGATACTTCCGCCTTTTTCAGGATGCTCTCCGGAATCATGTGCAGTACGGTTTCCAGCGAGGGGGTGTGCAGTCCGTATTGCAAATCGACGTCGAGCGCTTGGGCTGCGGTGTCGCGGCGCACGGTTCCTTTTACTCCCAATTTCGTACCGTTGATGTCAATCATGGCATCGTGCAGGAGCAGGGAGTGCCGGGTGGTGTTCAGTTCAAGGTCGGTGCGCAGGTGGGTGGCGATGCGGTTTGCCAACAACTGCCCGTCTTGCCAGAAGAGAAGGTTCTTGTTGCGGAAATCTACCGCCAGCATGGAATGGCCTTTCTTCATATTGGCTTTCAGGGTAAGGTCTGTGTCCCATAGGTTGGCGAAAATGCGTGTGTCACGGTCGTCCATGGTTACTGTGGCGTGCTTGATGGAAATTTGCCGGATGTCGAGCTCGCTGATGTTCATGGCGTTTCCGGCAGGTGAAGAGGCGGACTGTACCGTATCCGGAACGGTGATGTCCCAGTTGGCAATGCCGTCTTTGTTTTTATAGGCATAGATATCGGCATGTTCCAGTGCCAGGCGGTGGATGCTGATTTTCTGTTGCCGCAGGTAGTCCATGGGGTTGACCACCGCTACGGCCTTTTTGAATGATACCAGGGTGTCGGTCCGTTGCCACAGCGTGTCGCGGATGGCTTTGGAAACCAGGGTTCCGTCGGTCAGTTGCACTCCGAAGCGGGGGAATGTTGAGAAAAAGGTAAGCTCCACGCTTTTCATGTCCAGCTTGGCATTCAGGTTGCGGTTGGCGGCTTCCAATACTATGGGAGTCAGCTTCTCGGAAGTGAATATGAAGTTCAGGACTACGGCAATCAGTATGCCTGCAACGGCTGTGAGTGCTCCCAGTATGATACCGGACAGTTTGAGTATTTTCTTGGTTTGGCTTTTCATTTTGTAATTCGTTCTGTAAATATTGGGCAAGGAGTGGCTTCCTTTCCTTAATCACATGCAAAGTTATAACTGTAATTTGATAAAGCCGTAAGCCGATATTGTTAAAAAATGATTAAAGGACTTTATGGATGATTTTTCCGCCATAATGAATAATTGAGTTCTTTTTTTATGTTAAAGCGTGAATAAATGCTGCTTAAATTTTATATTTGTACCGTTGGTATCCGGTTATGTTGCCTTATATATAAGGTATATCGGGATGCCTTAAGTTTAATCTAATAAATTGATGTTATGAAAAAGTACATTGCAGAAATGCTGGGAACCATGGTTCTCGTTCTTATGGGCTGCGGCACGGCAGTCAGTCTGTCGTGCACATCGGCCGACCCTAATCTGGCGGCCACGGTAATAGGTACAGCGCTTGCTTTCGGATTGTCGGTGGTGGCTATGGCCTATACTATCGGTGGTGTTTCGGGTTGCCACATTAATCCGGCGATAACGCTCGGTTGCCTGCTTTCCGGCCGTATGAGCGGAAAGGATGCCGGTATGTATATGCTGTTTCAGGTAATAGGAGCTATTTTAGGTTCTGCCGTTCTTTGGGTGCTGACTTCCAATGCGGGTGTGAGCGGAACAGGCGCCAATGCCTGCCAGGAAGGAGTTTCCGTAACGGGCGCCCTGCTGGCCGAGATTGTGTTTACATTTGTGTTTGTACTGGTGGTACTGGGCACTACCGATGCCAAGAAGGGCGCCGGTAATTTTGCCGGACTTGCCATAGGTCTCTCTTTGGTACTTGTACATTTGGCCTGCATCCGTTATACCGGTACTTCGGTTAATCCGGCTCGCAGTATAGGCCCTGCGCTCTTTCAGGGTGGAGAGGCTTTGAGCCAGTTGTGGATTTTCATTGTAGGCCCGTTTATCGGTGCGGTGCTGAGTGCCGGGGCATGGAAGATAGTTGCCGGCGGAAAGGAATGAGCCGGTGCCTGGCCTGAACCGGGCCGGTGATATTTGAAGAGGATATTTAAAGAGGATGTTTCCCGATTGCGGCAGAACGCAGTGTTTGGGGAACATCCTCTGTTTTTTTACTCTTTCGACTGGTGTACGGTGAGTTGCGGGAACGGGAATCCGATACCTTCTTCATTGAATGTCTGGTAGACGATTTCGTTGATATCGTACAGTACACTCCAGTAGTCGGCGCTTTTTACCCATACGCGTACCGTGATATCGACGCTGCTTGCGCTCAGTGAACCTAAGACGATGAGAGGAGCGGGGGTGTCCAATATGCGGCTGTCTGCATTGATGATGCGTTGCAGCACGGCTCTTACTCGCTTCACATCCTCGCCGTACTCTACGCCGAACACCCATTCGACACGGCGCTTGTCCTGCTTGCTGTAATTGGTGACGGCATTGCCGCTGAGGCTTCCGTTGGGCACATAAATCATACGGTTGTCGAGGGTGGACAGTATGGTGTGGAAAATCTGTATTTCCTTTATCGTGCCGCTTATTCCCGGTCCGTCTATGTAGTCGCCTACCTTGAACGGCTTGAAAATCAGTATAATCAGTCCGCCGGCAAAGTTGGACAGGTTTCCGGAAAGCGCCATACCCACAGCCACACCTGCGGATGCAAGCAGCGCCGCAAAGCTGGTGGTTTCCACACCGAGTTTGCCGATGATGGCAAAGGCAAGAATCATATTCAGCAGAATCTTTATCAGGCTCTTCAGGAAGGTCTGCACGCTGGTTTCAATCTTCCGCTTTTCGAGTATTCTGGCTACCAACGCGCTTATCTGCCTGATGATGAAACGTCCGATTACATAGATTAAAATGGCGATTAATATGTCCTTGCCGGCATCCATTCCAAAATCTATCAGTTTTTCCAATGCCTGTTCGAGTTTCCCACCGGCGGCGGGAGTGTTCAATAAAAGTAAATTCATTTCTTTTTCGCAATAAATAAAATAATATTATAAAATAGGTGTATATTCAGCATGCAAAGATAATCAAAATCCGGGCGGTTTGTGGCGTATGAAATATATAATGCGTATTATTTCCTAAATAGAATTAAAACATTAATTTTGCCGAATATTACACTCTAACTTAAATAAATTAATAAAAAATGAACGTATGAAAAAAGTATTAACTTTATTCGGATTGCTTTTTGTGCTGTTGGGTAGTGCCCATGCACAGAAAGGAAAACAGGCGATAGGTTTTGGCCTGAGTTACGGAACGGAAATCGAAAGTATCGGGTTGGGTATCAAGTATCAGTACAATATTACCAATCCTATCCGTATAGAGCCGTCTTTCAACTATTTCTTCGAGAATGACAATGTAAGCATGCTGGATTTGAACGTGAATTTTCACTATCTGTTTCCGGTGGCCAAGAGCGTTAAGCTTTATCCGTTGTTCGGTTTGACATTGTCCAACTGGATGTTCGACATGCACGACTTTGATATTGATATGGACGAAGGCCATGTGCATATCGACGATAACGGCAATCATAACGAATGCCGGTTCGGTGTAAATCTGGGAGCGGGAGCGGAATTTGCACTGCCTCGTAACTGGGCGATGAATTTTGAGTTCAGATACCAGCTGGTAAGCGATTTCGACCAGGGGGTTATCAATATAGGAGCTGCATACAGATTCTAAGGGAGCAGCGTATATTTTCGGGCACGGATTACACGGATTTCACGGAATTCACGGAAGAAGAATAAAGAAAATCCGTGTTTTCCGTGTAATTTGTATTTCCGTGCCTGAAAAAAATCAAGTGCATTTTGCACGACCTCTTATAATGTTAAAGAGAGAGTCTAATGCCGGGCTCGGGTTTGCTTAGGAGCGTGCCTTGATTTTATCCGCGAATTTTTTCCAGCCTTCGGCCGTTTTGTAGGCTTCGACGGCTTGTGCGGGTACGGAAATGCTTGTTATGGTTTCCGGAAATCCGTACCATTCGCCTTCGGAAGTGGCAGGCGGTGTGAGGGCTTCCACAAAGACCTCTTTTATGCCGGTATTGTCGAAAGCGGAAAAGTCGATGCGGGTGACGCGGGCGGGAATGGTCAGTGTATGTACCTTTTGGTTGCCGGTTATCAGGCCTTGCCCCAGGATGCTTATGCTTTGAGGAATTTCAAAGCGGGCAAGGTTGGGGCAGCCTACAAAGCAGTGCTCTTTGATTACGGCATCCGGATGGTTGCTTGAGGCAGGACCGTATGCGGATACTTCCGTCAGGTTGGGGCATAGGTAGAAGGCACGTGCTTCTATGGTGGAGATGCTGTTGGGAAGTTGTACGGTGGTGATGCCGCTTCCCCGGAATGCTTCCATACCGATATGTGTGACGCTTTGGGGGATTACTGCGGATTTCAGATGTTCCGTCATCATGAATGCCTGTGTTCCGATGGCTGTGAGTGCAGACGGCAGTAATACTTCTTCTACTCCGGAGCATGCGAAAGCGCTTTCGGGAATCCGGGTAATTTGGGTGTGCGAGAGGTCGACCCGTTTCAGCCGGTCGCAGTAGTAGAACAAATCCGGCGCAAGCTGCTGCAAGGTGGACGGGAATACGATTTCCTGTATGCCGGAGTTGAAGAAGGCCATTTCGCCGATAGAGGTCAGTCCCTCGTTCATTACAACTCGGGTGATTTGCCTGTTCTGCATAAAGGCTTCCGGTGCAATGGCTGTTACGTGTGGGGGAAGGGTGATTTCGCTGTATCCTTTATATGTTTCTGTCAGTACGCCTTCCTGTACGCGGATGGGAGCAATGCTGACGGTGAAGGTTGCCTGACGGTCTTCTATGCCGATGGTCAGTACCAGCCGGTCTGCCGGAGCATCGGAAGAAAAGCCGCTGACTTGTTCCGGAGTTACAGTGACGGGATATTCTTTGCCATTACTATATACGCCGGTCAGCAGGAGTCCGTCCAAATCGAGTGGTTCTCCCAAAGTATATGCAATTTTATGAGGCGGCTGTGCAATGGACAGCCCGATGAGTGTTCCTTTGTCTTCCGGCTGCTCTTCTCCGGGGGCGAGGGCGGAAGTCAGGCGGATTTCAAGCTGTATGTCTTTTCCGGCATCTATCGTTTTCCCGACGGACCATATACGGTAGTTGTCCGGACCGCCGCCTTCCTGTACGACAAATGTCAGGAAGCGCTGCGATTGTCCGGAGAACCATACTTCGCCGGGCAGCGTGAACAGGGCGATACCCTGCGCATTGGCGGTTGCGCCGGCAGTGGGAGGCGTGAGGTTATCTTGCTCGAATGCCTTGTAGTCTTTTTCGTCATACATCTTTACGGGAATGCCGGGCATCACTTTTCCGTTTTCGTCATAAACGGTTACGCTTACACGGCTTTCTTTTCCTGTGTGCTGTTCCTTTTCGCATGCTACCGTCAGGAAGACCGCACATACTAAAAAAATAATCTTATTCTTCATATTCTTACACATTTTTAATCGTTGTTCCGGTTGCAAAGATAGTGAATACGGCTCTTCCGGGAGTTACGATTTGAATGTGTAAATCTAACAGGTACGTTTTTATACTACTGTTTTACAGTGTATTATGAAATGAGGCTTTGCCTTTTTCTAACACGGCTCTGACATCTATCCGAAAAGGGATAAGAACAGATCGGTATGGGGTGTTCCGGCAGTTTTGATGCGCGACTTCAACCGGGATTTTCGGGCATATATGTTTGCCACGCTCTCTTTCGTGAACAAGCTGATTACCTGCGGGGAGAATCCGGTGAAGATGTAGCAGAGCAGGCGGATGTCATTTTCTTTCATTGCCGGAAAGTCCTGCCGGAGTTTCTGCATGACGTTGTCATGGCAGGTATCTGCCATTTGTTCGAGTTCCCGGAGCATTTCACTGTTTTCCGAGAAGTCGGTGATTATCCGTTTTACTTCCTGAAACATGGCTGCCTGTTGCGATGATGTATTCTCGCGTTCGTAATAGGTTTTTCCGAGTTTGTCGAGGATGTCGAAGCGGGAAGCAACCAGGCTTTTCAGCCGTTTTTCCGTGTTCTGCCGTCCTTCCAGTTGCCGGGTGAGCGCCCGGTATTCGGCACGGGCCTCTTCCGCCAGCAGCAGGTAGCGGTCGTTGCGTTCGCGCTGGATGCGCAGGCGCTGGCGGATGATATAAACGGCTATTCCGGCGAGGATGAATATGCCGCAGATAACGGTGGTTTCCCAGAAGATGCGGTTCTTCATCCGGTATTCGGCAAAGGCGGATTGTTCCTGGAAATACTCTTTCTCCGTTATACTGGCGGAGACCTGCATGGTGGAGCGGGTGAGGGAGTCCGTGAGGTAGATATAGCGGTGTATATGGTCGGTCGCTTTCCGGAAGTTTCCGGAGAGGGCCTCTATCCGGTAGGCTGTGTATTGCAGTTCGGCCAGGTCGAGCACGTCATTGTCTTGCGCCTCTGCCAGTTGCAGGTAGTGGCGCGCGCTGTCCGTACGGTGTTTGAGAAGCTGGACGTCTATCATGGTGTGTGCGCTGTAGCGGGATGCCTTGCGTGTCGACTGTTCGATGCGTAGCAGCAGGTCCTGGGGGATTTGTTTTCTGCCCGATTTTACATAAAGGGAGGCAAGGTTGCTGAGGGCTGCTCCGGCAAGACGCTCGTCTGCCTGTTCGTCGGCCAGGTCGAGGGCGGCGGAATACAGCCTGATGGCACGTTCCAAATCTTTCTGGCGGTAGGATGAGGCTGCCATATCAAGCGTGGCTTCCGTTTCCTTACGAAGACTGTCGGATACTTGAAAATTTTCTCTGGCCTGCTTGAAGTAGTGGTAGGCGCGGACGTAGTTCATCTGTCCGTAGTATATACTGCCGATGCGTTCGTAGAGAAGCCCTTTATTGTAAGGGTCTTGCCGGCTTTGCAGCTGCTCTTCGATTTGCAGGAAGATGCGCAAAGCTCCGGATTTATCGCCGGCATCGGTCAGCAGGCTGTCTGCGAACTCAAGGCTGGGGAGCGGTTTACGTTCATGGCATCCCGCCAGCGACAGGAGCATACATATAATAGGTATGATAAGGCATTTCATGCCGTGAATGTAGTGATAAAAGATGTTTTGCACAAGTGAAAGGCGGGAAATGAGGAGCTTTGTGTGAATTTCCTGCATTTCTTTTTTTAGGCTTCGCGGAACTTCCTATCTTTGCACTTCTAAATGTAGATAAAACCGTAACACTTTGGAATGGCTATATAGTTTGTTTGTCGAACACTCCGCATTGCAGGCGGTGGTGGTGCTCTCGCTGATTTCCGCTATCGGATTAGGGTTGGGGAAAATACATATTTGCGGTATTTCCCTCGGCGTGACGTTTGTTTTCTTTGCCGGTATTCTTGCCGGACATTTCGGACTGTCCATCGACCCGCAGATGCTGAACTATGCGGAAAGTTTCGGACTGATAATTTTTGTGTATGCACTGGGACTGCAGGTGGGGCCGGGCTTTTTCAGCTCTTTCCGCAAGGGCGGGGTACAGTTGAATATGCTGGCGCTGGGAGTAGTGCTCCTCGGTACGCTGATGACCGTATTGGGCAGTTATACCCTGAATATTTCGTTGCCGGACATGGTGGGCATCCTCTGCGGCGCTACCACCAATACGCCGGCGCTGGGTGCGGCACAGCAGACATTGAAGCAAATGGGGCTGGAAGCCAGTACGCCGGCTTTGGGATGTGCCGTGGCATATCCGCTGGGGGTAGTGGGCGTTATTTTTGCCGTGCTGATAATACGCAAGGCATTGGCGCGTAAGGAAGATCTGGAGTTGAAAGAGAAGGACGATGCGAACAAAACTTACATTGCGGCGTTTCAAGTACACAATCCGGCCATCTTCGATAAAAGCATCAAGGAGATAGGCGGCTTGAATTATCCGAAGTTCGTAATCTCCCGTCTGTGGCGGGACGGCAACGTAAGCATCCCCACTTCCGAGAAGATAATCAGGGAAGGAGACCGCTTGCTGGTGGTGACTTCGGAAAAGTATGCTCCGGCACTGACCGTACTGTTCGGTGAACAGGAACATACCGACTGGAACAAAGAGGATATAGACTGGAATGCCATAGACAGCCAGCTCATCTCGCAGCGTATCGTGGTGACACGTCCCGAACTGAACGGAAAGAAACTGGGCTCGCTGCACCTGCGCAATCATTACGGCATCAACATCAGCCGTGTGTACCGTAGCGGCGTGCAGTTGCTTGCCACCGCGGAACTAACCTTGCAGTTGGGCGACCGTCTGACAGTGGTAGGTGAGGCTGCCGCCATCCAGAATGTGGAAAAAGTGTTGGGAAATGCCATCAAGAGCCTGAAAGAACCGAATCTGGTAGCGGTGTTTATCGGTATCATCCTGGGTCTGGCTTTGGGTGCGATTCCCATTTCCCTGCCGGGCATCAGTGCTCCGGTGAAGCTGGGACTTGCCGGCGGACCGATTATCGTAGGTATCCTGATTGGTACGTTCGGACCGAGAATGCACATGATAACCTATACCACACGAAGCGCCAACCTGATGCTCCGTGCATTGGGACTGTCGCTCTACCTGGCTTGTCTGGGACTGGATGCCGGAGCGCATTTCTTCGATACGGTGTTCCGTCCGGAAGGCCTGCTGTGGATTGCCGCAGGGTTCGTGCTGACCGTTGTTCCGGTGCTGATAGTGGGAGTGGTTGCCTTTAAATGGATGAAGGTGGACTTCGGCTCCATGGCAGGTATGCTGTGCGGAAGCATGGCCAACCCGATGGCGCTGAATTATGCCAACGACACCATTCCGGGCGATAATCCGTCGGTGGCTTATGCAACGGTGTATCCGATGTGTATGTTCCTGCGGGTAATCATAGCGCAGGTGCTGCTGATGTTCCTGTTGAATTGAGAGCTGAGAATTGAAAATTGAGAAATGACAAAGAGGGCTTAATTGCTGATAATTGAATATATATCATAAATCTAAAATCATAAATCGTATCATGGGAACTATTACTCCGGAAAGTATAGTCAACGACTTACGCTATTTGCAATTGTTGTCGCGCAGTTTTCCTACCATCGCCGATGCCAGTACGGAAATTATCAATCTGGAAGCTATTCTGAATCTGCCTAAAGGTACGGAACACTTCCTTACGGATATTCATGGAGAGTATGAGGCTTTTCAGCATGTATTGAAGAATGCTTCGGGTGCGGTAAAGCGGAAGGTGAATGAAATCTTCGGGCATACGCTGCGCGAAAGCGAAAAGAAGGAAATCTGTACGCTGATTTATTATCCGGAAGAGAAGTTGCAGTTGATAAAGGAACAGGAAACGGACCTGGACGACTGGTATCTCATCACCCTGAACCAACTGGTGAAAGTCTGCCAGAACGTATCTTCCAAATACACACGCTCGAAAGTGCGTAAAGCCTTGCCGGCGGAGTTCTCCTATATCATTCAGGAGTTGCTGCACGAGTCCAGCGTAGAGCCTAACAAGCATGCGTATATCAACGTCATTATCAGTACGATTATCTCGACCAAGCGTGCGGATGACTTTATCATTGCCATGTGTAAGCTTATCCAACGGCTTACAATCGACTCGCTGCACATAGTGGGAGATATTTACGACCGCGGTCCGGGCGCACATATCATCATGGATACGCTTTGCGACTACCATAATTTCGACATTCAGTGGGGCAACCATGACATACTGTGGATGGGTGCCGCATCGGGCAATGACGCCTGCATAGCGAACGTTATCCGTATGTCCATGCGCTATGCCAACCTGGCAACACTGGAAGACGGCTACGGCATCAACCTGCTGCCGCTGGCTACCTTCGCAATGGATACCTATGCGGATGATCCTTGCACTATCTTTGCTCCGAAGATGAACTTTGCCGATGCCAATTACAACGAAAAGACACTGCGGCTGATTACGCAGATGCACAAGGCGATTACGATAATTCAGTTCAAACTGGAAGCGGAGATTATAAACCGGCGTCCGGAGTTTGATATGGACAACCGGAAACTGCTGCACAAGATTGACTTTGAACGGGGCGTATTTGTGTACGAAGGCAAAGAATACGAACTGCGCGATGCCAATTTCCCGACTATTGACCCTACCGACCCGTATCGCCTGACGGATGAAGAAAGGGAGCTGGTTGAAAAGATTCATGCTTCGTTCATGAACAGCGAGAAACTGAAGAAGCATATGCGTTGCCTCTTTACGTACGGCGGCATGTATCTGGTGTGCAACAGCAACCTGCTTTATCACGCATCCGTGCCCCTGAATGAGGACGGAAGTTTCAAACATGTACGTATCGGCAAGAAAGAGTACTGGGGACATAAACTGCTGCAAAAGACCGACCAGCTTATCCGTACCGCCTACTTTGACGAAGATGGTTCGGAGGAGAAGAATTTTGCGTTGGATTATATGTGGTATATGTGGTGCGGCCCGGATGCGCCCTCTTTCGACAAGGATAAGATGGCTACTTTCGAGCGTTACTTCATAGCCGACAAGGCATTGCATAAAGAGAATAAAGGTTATTACTACACGCTTCGCAACCGTGCGGATATTTGCGACAATATCCTGGCGGAGTTCGGGGTGGAGCCGGGACCTCATTCGCATATCATCAACGGACATGTGCCGGTGAAGACGATTAAAGGCGAGCGCCCCATAAAGGCTGATGGAAAGTTATTGGTGATTGACGGCGGTTTCTCCAAAGCCTATCAGCCCGAAACGGGTATTGCGGGCTATACGCTGGTATATCACTCGCACGGCATGCAGTTGGTGCAGCATGACCCGTTCCAGAGCCGTCAGAAAGCGATTGAAGAGGGACAGGATATCAAGTCCACAACTTTCGTCATAGAATTCAACTCGCAGCGTATGATGGTGAAGGATACCGATAAGGGCAAGCAGCTCGTGACGCAGATTCAGGATTTGAAGAAGTTGCTGGTGGCATATAGAACGGGATTTATCAAAGAAAAGGAGATTTTCTGATATGGCTGTATGTTCCGGTGCTTGCATTGCCTGGCTTTTCAGGCACGGATTAGTATTTGAATAATACCACACCGCCTTCTACAATGGCTCCCTTGTCGAAGTTGGCATTTCTGTTGTAGTATCTGTCCCAACCGTAACCGCCCGTAACGAATACTCCTAATTTTGCCGTCAGACGGTATTCGAGGTTGATACGGGTTTGGAGAGAATAGAGGCGGGCAGGGAAGCCATAGTCTTTATTCTTGAAGGTTTCTACGTGCTGGTATCCCAAATCGCCGCTGATGAACAGTTGCTTGCAGACGGGCAATTCCAGTCCGGCGCGGTAGAAAAGCGCACCGGAGAACTTATCGCTGAAGTCGAGGAAATGCGTACCGCCGCCGAGGATGGTATAGAACAGTTTGTTCTTGAAGCGGGCTGCAAGGTTCAGTTTCGTGGTGTTGCCGCCGAAAAACATCATCTGTACTTTGGTGTCCGGGTTGGCATTGACCAGTCCCAGTTGGAAACCGTCCAGCTTCTCCTTGTAGTAGTTTACCAAACCTATCTGAAGGCCTTTGGCACGGACGGCTACATTCAGGGGAGAGAGCTGCACGCCGGCAGACGTACCGCCTGTGATATTGCCCAAACCGGAAATCTGGAGCCCTTTCATATCATCGCCCACCACATTCAGCAGGCCGGATATGGTGACACCGGAAAAATTGCCGCCCGATATATTGGCGAGTCCTGAAAGCTGTACGCCGGCAGTCTTTTCGCCTGTAATATTCAGTAAGCCGCCTACAATCATTCCGTTGCTGTTATCGCCCGTGATATTGGCAAGGCCGGAGAAGACCATTCCCCGTGCGTGATTACCCGTGATGCCCACAAGACCGGAAACGGACAGACCGCTGAGGTTATTGCCGTTGATATTGGTGATGCCCGCTACCTGTACGCCCCGCATACTTCCACCCACCATATTGGATATACCGGAGATTTGAATTCCGTTCATGTCTCTGCCCGTAACAGCTCCCAAAACATTTACTCCCAAGCCGTTCAAACGGTTCATCGCCGAGAAGATACCGAGATTGAAGAATGTGCTTCCGACCGTATCCGTACGCTGTGTGGAAAGATTCTTCCAAAGGGAAAGGTTGATACCGGTTTTTTCTTTATGGGCAGACTGTTGCCGGTCTGTCCGGGCATGGCCTGTCCCTGCCAATAGCAGGGACAGACAGATAAGTGGAAATATACGTTTCATAATTCTTTATAATGTTTCATCGGGCCAGGGCGCCAGCCGGTTGGTGGCACGTAATACAGGACGCTGCGCATCCACCGACCGCAGATAGTTGCTCAGCTTTTTTGATAGTTTCTTTACAAGTTTGGGGTTCTCGGCGGCTACGTCATGTTTTTCGCTGATGTCGGCAGGGATATTGAACAATTCGTGCTTGCCGCTGTCGAAGTAGTACACCAGTTTCCATTCTCCGGAACGGATGGAGCAGGTGGCGCCTATACCCGGACCGGAAGGGCCCCAACTGTGCGGGTAATGCCAGTAGATGTCACGGGCGGGCATTTTACCTTTGCCCGTAAGCAGGGGCAGGAAGCTGATGCCGTCGCGTTTCTGTACCGTATTGTAGTGCTCCACACCAGCTATTTCGAGAATAGTGGGGAAGAAATCTTCTATCATCAGATAATGGTCGCATTTGGTTTCTGCCGCTACTACGCCGGGCCAGCGTACAATCATCGGTTCGCGCACTCCGCCTTCGTAGGCGGAACCTTTTCCGCTGTTGAGCGGATAGTTCTGCCTGTGCAGCTCTCCTGCACGGGTGTGTGCAGCCAGTCCGCCATTATCGGACATGAAGAGCAGTACAGTGTTGTCGGTGAGATTGTTTTTGTCCAGATAGTCCATCAGGTCGCCGAGGCTTTTGTCCATGCCTTCAATCAGGGTGGCATACGCTGCCTCTACCGGGGGAAGTCCTTTGTCCAGATATTTTTGGTAGAAACGCATGTCGGGCTGGATAGGCGTATGGATGGCATAATGGGCCATGTAGAGGAAGAAAGGCTTGTCCGTTTTCCGGGCGTTGTCCAAAGCTTTCTCGGCTTCTATGGTAAGGGCTTCGGAGAGGAATATGTCTTTGCCGTGATATTTTTCCAGTCCGGGTACGGCAGCCAGCGGGCTTTTTCCGCCGGGTTTGTTTCCGAAGTTCTGCATGCCGTAGTAGCTGGCGGGAGAGCCTGCCGCATGGCCGGCTATGTTCACGTCAAAACCCATTTTCAGCGGATCGGCTCCGGGTGTGTCATTGGCTCCGAAGTGGGCTTTGCCGCAATGGATGGTGTGGTAACCGTTGTCCTTGAGCACTTGTGCCAGCGAGGTGACTTGCGTGGTGCGTTCCACACCCGGTTCTTGACAGATACCGTTGACATTCCATTCGGGGTATATCATAACGGAGTCCGGCTGTTCGTGGGTGGTATTCTTGCGTAACGTCCAGCTTGTCACCCGGTGACGCGCAGCGTTCATACCCGTAAAAAGACTGACGCGCGTAGGCGAACTGATGCTACAGGCATAGGCTTGCGTGAACATCTTGCCCTGCTTTGCCAGACGTTCCATATTGGGTGTATGGTACGTGTCGTTGTAGCGGGTGCGTTGTGTCCAGAAAGGCAGGGATGTGTCCTGCCAACCCATATCATCCACCAAAAATAAAATAATGTTCGGACGCTTGTCCGTAACAGGAGCCGTTTCATTTGACAGCCTTGTGTGTACTTCTCCTGCCATTCCACATAACGGGAGCAGCGCAGCAGATAATAACAATTCGTTTTTCATTGGGAAAAGAGGGGTTAGGGTTAGAGATTAGTGATTAGCGGTTAGTGATTAACATTAAAAATAGCGGTAAATAATTAGCGCAATATGCTGCATAGCTTACTAATCACTAACCGCTAATCACTATTTTATCATCCTTTTGCTTCCTGATACAGGAAGCGTTTGATAGATTTTTTGGGTGTCTTTTCAAATTCTTCGGGATATATCTTCATTTTGGAAATCTGGCTGTAAGCAGGCAGTTCTGCATTCAGAGCCACACGATTCTCTTCCATGACACGTTCTATATCGTCGTTGTTGAGGCCGTGGGCAAAGGCATCGTCAAAGTCGGGATATACCAGTCCCACGAGCTTTTCGTTCTGTTGTACGATGATGCTTTCAGCTACGTACGGCAGGTTGTTCAGCTTGTCTTCTATTTCTTCGGGGTAGATGTTCTGCCCGTTTGGACCGAGGAGCATATTCTTGCTGCGTCCTTTGATGGTGACATTGCCTTCGGCATCCATCAGGGCAAGGTCGCCGGTGTGCAGCCAACCGTCTTTGTCCACAACTTCGGCGGTAGCCTCTTCATTCTTGTAGTAGCCCAGCATGACGTTGGGACCGCGGCAGACAATCTCGCCGGGGATATTCTCCGGATCGGGAGAGAGAATCTTCACTTCCATGCGCGGAGCGGCTTTTCCGCAGGAACCGGGTTTGAAGCGCGTCCAGTCTTCGTAACAGATGATAGGACCGCATTCTGTCATACCGTAACCTACGGTATAGGGGAAGTCTATCATGCGCAGGAACTGTTCTACTTCCTGATTGAATGCCGCACCGCCGACAATGACTGTGGCAAAATTGCCGCCGAATGCCTGTACCATTTGCTCGCGTACGGTGGCTTTTATCTTGTCGTTAATGATAGGTACTTTCAGCAACAGTTTCATGGTAGGCGTTTCCAGCTTGGGCAATACACTCTTCTTGATAATCTTTTCGATAATGAGCGGTACGGCTACGATGAGGTTCGGCTTTATGTCGGCGAATGCCTGGAAGATAATCTTCGGACTTGGCATACGGGTGAGGTAGTAGATGTGGCAACCTACGGAGAACTCATACAGGAATTCGAATGCCAATCCGTACATATGAGCCATCGGCAGCATGCATACCAGTTTGTCGCCGGCTTTCAGCGGCAGTACTTCGAAAGCGAATCGGGTATTGGACCACAGGCTGCGATAGGGGAGCATTACGCCTTTCGAGTAACTGGTAGTACCTGAAGTATAGTTAATGACCGCCAGCTCTTCGGGTTGGTCTTTGTGATAGTCGATGTGTTCCTTACGGAAGTTCTTGGGAAATTTCTTGCCGAATATCTCGTTGAGGTGATCGCGGGCGTAAGTAACCCGTTCGTTGCGCGAGACCAGCAAGGTGAAGTCCGTCATCATGAAGATACCTTCGAGCAACGGCATGGCGCTTTCGTTGAGATTTTCCCACACCTGGTCGCCGACAAAAAGAAGCTTGGCCTCGGAGTGGTTGACGATGTTATGCACATTGTCCGCCTTGAATTCGTGAAGAATGGGCACGATGACCGCACCATACGTCAGGGTAGCGAGGAAAGTGACTCCCCAATGCGAACTGTTACGTCCGCAGACGGCGATTTTATCGCCTTTTCTGATGCCGCTCGCTTCAAAGATGATATGCAGTTTTTCTATTTTGCGGGCTACATCCTTGTATTGCAGGGTGGCTCCCTTATAATCGGTCAGGGCATCCAGGTCCCAGTTTTCCTTTATACTATTCTCTATATAGGCGATAAAACTTTGTTCCATTATATATTGCACATTTAGTTGAAAATTGTGCAAATATAAGGGTTTATGTAGAGAATGCAAACTTTTAGGGGGAAAAAGCATTTTATGCAAATTCCCCCTTTGAGCCTATTTATTGTTATCCAGATACCAGCGGTACATCCGCTCTACACCTTCTTCGATGTCTATTTTATGATGCCAGCCCAATGCGTGCAGCTTACTCGGGTCGGTAAGTTTGCGCATGGTCCCATCGGGTTTGGAAGTGTCGAAGGTCAGCTTTCCGCGATAACCCACAACGTTGACAATCAGTTCGGCAAGCCGGCGGATAGTAATTTCCTTACCTGTGCCGATGTTGATGTGGCAGTTGCGGATGTCCTTGTCTCCGGGGTTGCAGGTGTCTTTGAAGTCTACGTGCTCCATGACGAATACGCTGGCATCCGCCATTTCCTCGCTCCAGAGGAATTCGCGCAACGGAGTTCCCGTACCCCAAAGCCGGACTTCTTCTTCGCTGATGCCGTATTTGGAAAGTATGTTCAGTATCTCTCCGTTGCTGTTGCTGCCATTGATTCCTTCTACCGGACGCAGGTTCATGTCACGGCGTACGGCATCCCAGTCGCCTTGTTGCAGGCAGTGGGCCAGGTGTATCTTGCGAATCATGGCAGGAAGTACGTGGCTGCGTTCCAGGTCGAAGTTGTCGTTGGGACCGTAGAGGTTGGTGGGCATGACGGCAATGTAGTTCGTGCCGTATTGCAGGTTGAAACTCTCGCACATTTTCAATCCGGCAATTTTGGCAATGGCGTACGGTTCGTTGGTGTACTCCAGGGGCGAGGTGAGGAGTACGTCTTCTTTCATCGGCTGTTCGGCATCACGCGGATAGATACAGGTGCTGCCCAGAAAGAGCAGTTTCTTGACATTGTGGCGGAAACTTTCGCCTATAACATTCTGCTGTATCTGGAGATTCTTGTAAATGAAATCGGCACGGTAGATGCTGTTTGCCATGATACCGCCCACGAAAGCAGCGGCAAGGAATACGTATTCCGGCTGTTCCTCATCGAAGAAACGGCGGACGGCAACACCGTCCAGCAGGTCGAGTTCTTTGTGGGTTCTGCCCACGAGATTGGTATAGCCTTTCTCTTGCAGGTTTTTCCAGATAGAAGAGCCTACCAGTCCGCGATGCCCTGCGATGTATATTTTTGCGTTCTTGTGTAACATTGTTATAAAATGAATTGGTTTCAGACAGAAGAACAAAAGAACATATTCGGTTTATACTCTTTTTTATTTTCTCATATATATATGTTCTTTTGTTCTTCTGTCTGAAAAATTAAATTATCTGTTTCAGTCTTCTTTGCTTCTCAAATGCAGTTTCCGTACAAACTTCATGTCATGTTCCGCCATGATGTGTACCAACTCCTCAAAGCTTGTCTGCTGCGGATTCCAGCCCAGTAACGTTTTGGCTTTGGTAGGGTCTCCCAGCAACTGTTCCACTTCGGAAGGACGGAAATATTTGGGATCCACCTCTACCAGTACCTTACCGGTTTGGCTGTCAATACCCTTCTCGTTCACGCCTTCGCCTTCCCAGCGCAGTTCTATGCCGGTTTCCTTAAAGGCAAGTGTGGCAAATTCGCGTACGGTGTGCATCTCTCCGGTAGCAATCACGAAGTCTTCCGGCGTATCGTGTTGCAGGATAAGCCACATACATTCCACATAGTCTTTGGCATATCCCCAGTCGCGGCGTGCATCCAGATTGCCCAAATACAGTTTGTCCTGGAATCCTTGTGCAATGCGGGCGGCAGCCAGCGTAATCTTGCGGGTAACGAAGGTTTCGCCGCGGCGCTCGCTTTCGTGGTTGAAGAGAATGCCGTTTACGGCGAACATTCCGTAACTTTCGCGGTAGTTCTTTGTAATCCAGAAACCGTATTGCTTGGCTACGCCGTAGGGACTGCGCGGGTAGAAAGGGGTAGTCTCCTTCTGCGGCACTTCCTGCACCTTGCCGAACAGTTCCGAGGTAGATGCCTGATATATCCTGGTTTTCTTTTCCAGACCGAGAATGCGTACAGCTTCGAGCATGCGCAGCGTACCTATAGCATCTGTTTCGGCGGTATATTCGGGTACATCGAACGAGACCTTTACGTGGCTCTGTGCAGCAAGGTTGTATATCTCGTCCGGCTGCACTTGCTGGATAATGCGTATCAGCGAACTGCTGTCCGTCATATCTCCATAATGCAGGTTGATAGTTCGCTTCTGCTTCATGTCGCGCACCCACTCATCAAAATACAAGTGCTCGATGCGTCCGGTATTGAACGAAGATGAGCGGCGCAATATGCCGTGTACTTCATATCCTTTTTGCAACAGGAATTCTGCGAGGAACGAACCGTCCTGTCCGGTTATTCCGGAGATTAGAGCTTTTTTCATTGTTTCTGGTATTATACTTTTTTTGATTGTTGCATATTTCGTCCTGCAAAAATCGTAATTTATTGTGAGACAACAAAGCCAATGCGGTAAATGATTTTGAGATTATTTTTGCTTTATACCGAGAGTAGCGTCCGGATGATTGCCGGGAAGCAGATATGACATCGTTTTTCTGTGTCAATCCTTTATGAAAAAAATGAATTAATTTCAAATTTGATACGAACAAACAGACGTTATTTTTTGTTTTAATAACAAAGATAAATTATACAAGTATATGGAGAATTTAAATAAAACAGACATTGGACTGATAGGGCTGGCCGTGATGGGCGAGAATCTTGCATTGAATATGGCGGACAAGGGCTGGCGGGTTTCGGTTTATAACCGTACGGTTCCGGGGATTGAAGAAGGTGTGGTAGAACGTTTTATAAACGGACGCGCACAGGGTAAAAGTATTGAAGGATATACGGATATAGCTCATTTTGTGGAGTCTGTAGCCGTTCCGCGCAAGATAATGATGATGGTTCGTGCCGGTAGTGCGGTAGACGAACTGATGGAGCAGCTTTTCCCGTTGCTCTCTCCGGGAGATATATTGATAGACGGCGGCAATTCCAACTATGAAGATACCAATCGCCGTGTGGCATTGGCCGAAGCGAGAGGCTTCCGTTTTGTGGGAGCAGGTGTTTCCGGCGGTGAAGAGGGTGCATTGAATGGAGCTTCTATCATGCCGGGCGGTTCGGTAAGCGCCTGGGAAGAAGTGAAGCCTGTTTTGCAGAGTATTGCTGCCAAAGCATCCGACGGCACGCCTTGCTGCCAGTGGGTGGGACCGGCCGGTTCGGGACATTTTGTCAAGATGATTCATAATGGCATCGAATATGGCGATATGCAGCTTATTTCCGAAGCCTATTGGGTGATGAAGAACCTGCTGAAGCTGGATAACGGAGAAATGTCTTCGGTCTTTTCGCAATGGAATGAGGGCAAATTGCGTAGCTATCTTATTGAAATTACTGCTAATATCTTGCAGCATAAAGATAAGTCGGGCGGTTATCTGATAGATAAAATACTGGATACAGCCGGACAAAAAGGTACGGGCAAATGGTCGGTAATCAATGCTATGGAGCTTGGTATGCCGTTGGGGCTGATTGCCACGGCTGTTTTTGAACGCAGCTTGTCGGCTCAGAAAGAACTGCGGAAGTCGGCTGCCGGGCATTTTACCTGCCGGCGCACGGAGGTGGTATACAACAAATCCGAAATGGTAGGAGATATTTATTCGGCGCTTTATGCATCCAAACTGGTGTCTTATGCTCAAGGCTTTGCTGTATTGCAACGTGCTTCGGACTCTTTCGGATGGAACCTCGACCTGGCTTCCATTGCCCGTATGTGGCGTGGCGGTTGCATCATCCGCAGTATCTTCCTCAATGATATTGCAGCCGCTTTCGAGCGGAGTGAGAAACCGCAGCATCTTCTTCTTACTCCTTATTTCAGCAATGAGATGAGACAACTGCTCTCCGGCTGGAAACATCTGGTGGCACAGGCTATGAAAGAGGAACTTCCGGTTCCTGCATTTTCATCGGCATTGAATTATTTTTATTCACTCGTCTCCGCCAACTTACCGGCGAATATGATTCAGGCACAGCGCGATTATTTCGGAGCGCACACCTTTGAGCGTGTGGACGGACTGCGTGGGCAGTTCTTCCATGAAAACTGGACAGGACACGGCGGAGAAACGAAGTCGGGAACCTATAACGTGTAGTCTTTCTTTAGTGTGAAGATTACTGAAATTCCCCTACAAACATAAAGCTATGAGTAAATTTGTGATGATAATTTTCGGCGCTTCCGGTGACCTGACGAAGCGCAAGTTAATACCGGCATTATATAATCTGTACAAGGATAACCGCCTGCCGGAAGGTTTTGCTGTTTTAGGCATCGGACGTACCGGATACCGGGATGATACCTACCGTGCTTATATACGGACGGAAATGGAACGTTTTGTGGCTTCGGAAGAACATGCCGGCGGACGTATGACTGATTTTTGCAATCATCTGTACTATCTTTCGCTTAATCCGGCCGAGGCTGCCGATTATGGAAATCTGGATGCCCGTCTCCGGGAACTGACGGGTGAGCAGGAGCCGGATGGCATGTTGTACTATCTGGCAACACCGCCGTCGCTGTATGGTGTGATTCCTCTTCATCTTAAGACTGCCCGCCTGAACCGTCCTCATACGCGTATCATCGTCGAGAAGCCTTTCGGTTATGATTTGGAATCTGCCCGTGAACTGAACCGTATCTATGCTTCCGTATTCGAGGAGCATCAGATTTACCGTATAGACCATTTCCTGGGTAAAGAGACTGCGCAGAACATTCTGGCTTTTCGTTTTGCCAATGGCATCTTCGAGCCGCTTTGGAACCGTAATTACATTGACTATGTAGAGATTACCGCAGTAGAGAATTTGGGTATCGAACAGCGTGGAGGGTTTTATGAAGGAACCGGAGCATTGCGTGATATGGTACAGAATCACCTCATTCAGTTGGTAGCGCTTACCGCGATGGAACCGCCGGCAGTTTTCAATGCCGATAATTTCCGCAACGAGGTGGTAAAAGTATATGAATCTCTCTCTCCCTTGACAGAAGAAGACCTGAACGAGCACATTGTCCGTGGGCAATATACCGCGTCTGCGACCAAGCCCGGTTATCGTGAAGAGAAGAACGTAGCTTCCGATTCCCGTACCGAAACTTATATTGCCATGAAAATAGGCATTGACAACTGGCGGTGGAGCGGCGTTCCTTTCTATATACGTACCGGAAAACAGATGCCGACCAAGGTGACTGAAATCGTGGTACACTTCCGCGAGACACCTCATCAGATGTTCCGTTGTGAAGGCGGCCACTGCCCGCGTGCCAACAAACTGATTCTGCGTTTGCAGCCCAATGAGGGTATTGTGCTGAAGTTCGGAATGAAAGTTCCGGGACCGGGGTTTGATGTGAAACAGGTGATGATGGACTTCAGTTATTCCGATTTGGGCGGTCTGCCCGCCGGAGACGCGTATGCCCGCCTGATTGAAGACTGTATACAGGGAGACCAGACACTCTTTACCCGTAGCGATGCCGTGGATGCGTCATGGCGTTTTTTCAATCCTGTGCTGAAGTATTGGCAGGAACATCCGGATGCACCGCTTTACGGTTATCCCGTGGGAACGTGGGGACCTTTGGAAAGTGAAGCTATGATGCGCGAACATGGGGCCGAATGGACTAACCCGTGTAAGAATTTGACGAATACTGATGAATATTGTGAATTATGAAAAGTTATGTATATCCTGCTGCAACCTCGACTGCACGTGCTCTTATCCGGTATATAATCGATATGATGAACCGGGAGCCGGAGCGGATTTTTTACCTTGCTTTCAGCGGAGGAACGACTCCTTCCCTTATGTTCGACATTTGGGCGCATGAGTTCAGAGAAGAGACTCCTTGGATGCGGATGCGGATTTTCTGGGTGGACGAACGGTGTGTATCCGTCAGCGACTCGGACAGTAATTACGGTACTATGCTGCGTTTGCTGTTGCAAGAGGTAGGCATGCCCGATGAATATGTATACCCCATTCATGGTGATTGCCGTAGTCCGGCGCAAGAGGCAAAACGTTATTCGGATTTGGTTTCCGGTACGGTTCCTTTGCGCCGGGGGTTCCCTACTTTTGACATAGTGCTGTTGGGAGCAGGTGATGACGGACATACTTCTTCCATTTTCCCCGGTCAGGAGTATCTGCTCTCTTCTTTTCATCCGTATGAAAAGAGTATAAATCCTTATAACGGGCAGCCGCGTATTGCCATGACGGGATGTCTGCTGTTCAGTGCCAGAAAACTTATATTCTTGATAACGGGCAAGAACAAGACGGAAGTTGTTTATGACATTCTGAAATCGGGCGATACCGGTCCGGCTGCCTACGTGGCGCATCATGCCGCGGATGTGGACATCTTTACCGACATAGAAATTGACGGATAAGCGGTTACCCTTTTGAGGTTCCGCTTTCCAGTATGCTTACGATGGAGAAGAGTGTGAAGCAGATACCGCCCAATCCTGCCAGTACACGTGCCGGTACAAAGTAGACTTCGTGTATGCTTGCCATTTCAAAAAGGAAAGCAGACAGGAACAGACAGAGTAGTGCGGTAAATACGGGTATCAAGGGAATTCGGTTTGCCAGTTTGAAAGTGTTGCGCCATATTGCTGCCAGGAGTATGACTTTGCTTGAAATGCTGTAGCAAACCAATCCCAGGCCTATCATTATATACCCTATGGAAGATTCGGCAGGGTTCGGGTTTTTCAGTATCAGTAGCCCCCAAAGGATGCTGAGTGTTCCCATGGCAAGTACCATTACAGGCCACCATTTACGTTCTGCATGCGAGTAACTGTTACGTATTTGGCGTACGATAGTTGCCACCAATGCCACGAGGCTTGTACAGATGCAGGCTATTCCTGCCATGACATGTCCTGCCACATAATAGGCGTTGTGCACATCGCTTTTTGCAAGCAGCTGGAATGTCCATATCCATGTGGCAAGTGCCAGCAATGCCGCAACAACTATAAGAAGCTTACCTTGTGTGCCGTTAAAGGCTTGTGGGGGCACATCGTTTTCCGTCGTTTGGGAATTGGCAGGTATAAGGGTGAACCGGGTGGAAGAAGTGGCGGTCGTTGCCACGCAGGCAGTGATGAAAGCTACGCCGCAGATTACATGTCCGGCTACGAAATGACTGGCGGTGGCAGCTTCGCTGATATATTCCCAGCCGCAGATGAAAGTCAGTAGGGCAGCCAGATAGCCAAGCACGGGCAGAGCGTACAGGACAACCGTATTGTATGTGTGAATAATCTGCCGGATAATGGTAGCCGCTGTTGCAAACAAGGCAATGCAAATCATTCCTAATGACATTACTACCGGACCGGCAACGTTTTTTGCCGGGTCCGTTCCCATATCAAGTACAAAAGCTCCGTAACCAAAACAAAACAGGGCCATCAGCAGAGGGATGGTGCGAAAGAGAACACTGATTCCGTAATTCATAATTATTTTCTATTAAAGTTTTCCCCTCTAACAGCAGTATTATGACTTTGTTTCTCATTTTAAACTTTATTCATAGGATATAATACTTTGACAGTCCGATTTAGGGTGCAAGGCGGTTTATCTCCCATTTTTCGGAGTTTGGATACGATAGGCCGGAAACGGACTTTTCTTCGTGGAGAGTATATTCGAAACGGTCGTGCAGCCTGCTTTCCCGTCCCTGCCAGAATTCGAAGCGGGTGGGGGTGACGGCAAAACCGCCCCAGTTGTCGGGACGTGGTACGGTCTGTCCGGTCAGCCTGGCAGCTTCCTTTACAAAAGCGCGGATTATTTCCATCCGGCTGCTGATGACGTGACTTTGGGGGGATATTCTTGCGCCGATCCGGCTTTTGTAGGGTCGGGTGGAGAAGTAAGCGTCCGATTCTTGAGGAGTGCATTTCTCCGCTTTTCCTTCGATATGTACTTGTCTTTCCAGCTTATGCCAAACGAAAGAGAGGGAGATGTAGGGATTGGCTGTGAGTTGCCGTCCCTTACGGCTTTCGTAGTTGGTGAAGAAGATGAGTTTACCATTTTCCACGCCTTTCAGCAGTACGGTGCGGGTAGAGGGCCGTCCGTCCGGTGAGACGGTGGCTACAATCATGGCGGTCGGTTCGTTCTCTCCGCAATGCAGGGCGTCGTTGAGCCAGCGGGCGAATTGCTCGAAGGGATTCTCTGAGATAGTATTCCGGGTGAGCTTGCCTTTTTTATATTCTTTTCGTATGTCCGAGAATTGGGAATTCATATAATTACTGTTTATTATTATAACAATGAAAGAGCGAAAGGGTTGAAATACGGATACGTTGACCGCTAAAAATATCTTTTTTTCTTCTTTTTTTATAATTGTAATGATAATTCTTCTCAGTTTCGTTATGTGTTTCCGTTCTATAGGACGATTTTATGTAAATAATGTTTATATTTGTACTTCAATTACAAACATTGTTTATATGAGCGACAGACAACAATTCATTATAGATTGCACATCTCTTATTCCTGTTATAGGAACTTTGGTTTTAATAAAAATAGCTAACGAACAAATGGTTACCATGGTTGCTGCTTATGTACTTTGTGGCGAACTTTTGGGTGTGTTGATCAGTAGGATATTGAGGTTATATTATATTGATGTGGCTTTCGTCTGGTTGGGTGGAATTATGCTTTGGCTGTGGTATTGGTTCGGAGTACAGCCCAGCTATATGGGGTGATAGAGCATCAGCTGCAAGTGTGGATAGGACGTCTTGTAATTCAAGTTATCAAATGGACAGACGATTAATCGGAAGAAGTTGATATTCATAAAATTAGTATTTAATAGGTCTATAATAAAAGCACTTCCAACGTTCGCTTACGGAGGAAGTGCTTTACACAAAAACTAAACTAGACTTAACTAAACTATTCTATTGGGGGAGTTTCACAACTCCTATCTGTTCGCGGCAAAGGTAAAAAAACATCTTTTAATATGCAATAGGATATTATTAGAAATAGCCCGATTTCAATAAAATATAAACCTATAAGGGTATTTTTAACTCCTTTTATTAAGAAAATCTTGGAATATTTGTTTATAACTGTCACTGACGGGGATATAGTTCTTGCCAAAGACAATGCGTCCACGGTCGATGATACGTATTTTGTCTTTTTGGACGATATAGGAACGATGCACGCGTATGAAGCGTGAAGCAGGCAGAAGTTCTTCTATGGACTTCATGCTCATGAGCGAGAGAATGGGTTTGGGAGAGTTCTCCTCATAGATTTTGATATAATCTTTCAAGCCTTCGATGTAAAGAATATTTTTGAGCTCCACTTGTATCAGTTTGTAATCACTTTTCACAAAGATGCTTTCAATTTCCTCTTGGGGCTGTTGCAGCAGTTCGAACCACTTCACTGCTTTATTGGCGGCTTGCAGAAAGTCTGCATACGAGATGGGTTTCAGCAGATAATCGAGGGCATTGACCCTATACCCGTCTATGGCATATTGGTCGAAAGCGGTGGTGAAAACGATACGGGTATGTGTATCTACCATTCTGGAGAATTCCAGGCCGTTGAGTTCGGGCATTTGGATATCGAGAAAAAGAAGGTCGACACGCTTGTCCGGCAAGTCGCTCATCGCTTGCACTGCACTGGAGTATTTGCCGGTAAGCTCCAGAAACGGGGTTTTGTTGACGTAGCTCTCCAAAAGGTTCAGGGCCAGCGGTTCGTCATCTACGATTGCGCACTTCAGATTCATGTTGTCAGTAATTGATTGTTAAAACCGATTTATATTCTTTTCCGTCCTCACTTATGCCGTGCTTCCATTCGTACCGGCCGGGATAGGTCAGTTCCAGACGCTTGCCTACTTGTTCCAGTCCGATGCCGCTGCCGCTTTTGTCGGCTTCGCTCTTGGGGTGGTAGCTGTTGGTGATTTCGCAACGTACTTCATGCACATTCTCGCTGAAATATATACGGATATGGCTGGGCTCGGTGGGAGAGATGCCATGTTTGAAAGCATTCTCTATGAGGGAGATGAATATCAGCGGGGCAATCTCCGTAGGGCTGTCGGGACGAATGTCGAAACGCGTTTCAACAGTGACGTTGGACGAGAGACGGATGCGCATCAAGGCGATGTAGTTCTTGATGAAATCCATTTCCTTGCCTAAAGTTACGAAGTTCTGCTGATTGTCGTAAAGGACATGGCGCAATAAACGGCTCAGTTCCTGTACGGCTGTTTGTGCCTTATCCGTATCAAAGGCAATGAGTGCGTAGATATTGTTCAGCGTGTTGAGCAGGAAATGCGGGTTGAGCTGGTTGCGGAGATTCTTTAATTCGGCTTCCGTGCGACTTTTTTCGGCTTCGCGGCGGGCGGCTTCCACCTGCACCCAACGTCCGCTGAGGCGAATGGCCGCACTCAACCCTACGGTCAGTATCATGGAAAAGAAATCGCGCATGATGAATATCCACTTCGGCGGACCGATGTGCCTTTGGCCCTCACCGTCGGCTTTTGCGTAGGTGTGGAATGCGTACTCCTGCCAAAAGTGTACACCGGCTGTAACGCAAGCTATCAGCAGTATGTTCAGCAGGAGATACTGCCGTATGCGCCCCTCGAACAGATAACGGGGAATGAGGAAGCAGTAATTGCAGTAGAATACGATAAGAAAAGATAGCGGAACAATGCTGCCATGACGCAGGTATTCCATCCATGTAATGGTGAAACCGCTGCGTGTCATCATCACGAAAGGAAAAGCAAATACAATTCCCCAGCCGATGATATGAATCAGGGCTTCGATGATGCGCGACCGTGAGTAGAGAATTTGTTTCATACAAATGCAAAGATAGTTTTTTTTAGCGATAAGCGATTATCACTCGTATCGTATTGCTTCTATCGGGTCTAAGTCTGCTGCTTTCTTTGCAGGATACCATCCGAAGAACACTCCTGTCACCGTACAGACGGCAAAGCTGAGGAATACGCTCCATGCCTGTATATAAATAGGCCAATGGGCTGCGCTCTTCACAATCCAGCTTGCGCCGCAGCCGATGATGACACCGATGAGACCGCCGGTAATGCTGATGAGGATGGCCTCGATGAGGAATTGCGACAGGATGTCCACTCCTCTGGCACCCACACTCATGCGCAGACCGATTTCGCGGGTGCGCTCCGTTACGGATACATACATGATGTTCATGATGCCGATGCCGCCTACCACCAGCGATATGCCGGCGATGCAGGCGAGGAGAGTGGTCATCAGGTCGGTGGTGGTGTTCAGCATCGAGCTGAGCTCCTGCTGGCTGCGTATGGTGAAATCATCGTCGTCGCTGTCCTTCAGTTTATGGTTCCGGCGCAGAATTCCGGTGATTTCTTCGGTGGCGTTGTCCGTCATGTCCTCGGTGAGTGCGGATGCGAAGATACCTTGCAGATAGGTCTGTGCAAGCAGACGTTTCATTACGGTGGTGTAGGGGGCAAGTACAACGTCGTCCTGGTCCATGCCCATGCTGTTGTATCCTTTGGCTTTCAGTACGCCCGTCACGCGGAAAGGCACTTGGTTGAAGCGGATAATGCGTCCTACGGGGTCTTCTCCGTTGGGGAAAAGATTATCATGTATTGTCTTGCCGATGACACATACTTTGGCGGAAGTCTGTATGTCGGTTTCCGTAAACATCGTGCCGTTCTCCACCGTAAGCTGGCGGATTTCAAGGTAGTCCGTGCCTACGCCGCTTACGGATGAGGGGTAGTTGTTATTGCCTGCAATAAGCTGTCCCGATGAGGATACGTTGGGGCTGACGGCAGCCAGGAAGTTCGTTTCGTTGCGCAATACCTCGTAGTCGGTGAGCTTCAGCGTCTGCATGGCGCTGGGGTCTTGGCGGACGCCGCCGCGCATATCCGCTCCCGGATGAATCATTATCATATTCGAGCCCATTTCGGAGATTTGCGCCTGAATGCTTTTTTTTGAACCCTGTCCGATGGCGAGCATCGTGATGACGGACGCCACGCCGATGATGATGCCCAACATCGTGAGGAAGGCATGCAGTTTATTGTTGGCAAGTGCCCGGAAGGCTATTTTGAAAAGGTTGGTTCCATTCATTGATTTGTAGTTTTATGATATTGTTTTTCTTTTTTCATCCTGCAATAAAGTAATTTACGTACTGCGTCAGTCATCCTCCTGTTTGGGCAGTGCTGCCAGTGTTTCGGCGGCATTCAGAATGTTTCGGTTGGGCTTGTCGTCCTTCACTTGTCCGTCGCGCAATACGATGTTGCGGCTGCTGTATTGGGCTATTTCCGGATTGTGCGTTACGAAAATGATGGTGCGTCCTTCGGCATGCAGTTTCTGGAAGAGCACCAGGATTTCGAATGAGGTACGGGTATCCAGATTACCGGTGGCTTCGTCCGCCAGGATTACGGCAGGGTTGTTTACCAATGCACGGGCGATGGCTACGCGTTGCATCTGTCCGCCGGACATCTGGTTGGACTTGTGCTCCAGCCGGTCGCCCAGCCCTACGGCTTTCAGCGCTTCAATGGCGCGTTTCCGGCGTTCGGTTGCCGATACGGACGAGTTGTACATCAGCGGTAGTTCCACATTTTCCACGGCTGTGGTTTTTGCCAGCAGGTTATAGTTCTGGAACACGAAGCCGATTTTACGGTTGCGGAGTACGGCACGCTGGGACTTGCTCATGGTGCGTACGGAGATGCCGTCCAGCAGATACTCTCCTACGGTGGGCGTATCCAGGCAGCCGAGTATGTTCAACAGCGTTGATTTGCCCGAACCGGACGTACCCATGATGGTGACGAACTCTCCCTCGCCGATAGAGAATGATACGCCGCGCAGTGCATGCACCGTTTCGTCTCCCACCTGGAAGTTCCGCTTTATGTTTTGAAGTTCAATTACGGTTTTGCTCATGATTAATGATGTATGGTTTACTTTGTACTGTACTTTTATACTCAGTCTCTGTACGCTGTTTCATCGGCTGTTGTTTTTCTTCTTGCTTCCCGGAGGGCCCGGCATGAACGGGCTTTTCTCACCGCTTGGTTCCTGCGGCATATCCGCCGTTGGGCCTTCGCCCGGCATGCGCCCTATGGTGGCTTCGGTCACTACTGTCGCACCTTCATCGATGCCGCTTACAATCTCCGTATTCACACCGTTGGAGATACCTACCGTTACCGGATGCGCGATGAATGTATTGCCCTCGCGTGTCCAGAGTTTGTGTTCGCTTTCGCAATCTTTCACAATGTCATTCTCGCCGATAAGCGGCTTTTCGGGTGTGAAACGGAGCGCACGTGCCGGAACGGAAAGCACATTCTTGCGGTCGAGTGTGTAAATCGTGACGTTGGCCGTCAGGCGCGGTTTCAGTTTCAGGTCGGGGTTGGGAGCGGATATGACAACTTCGTAGGTGACGACCGTACCGGATGTGCCGCTGCTGCCGGAACTTGTAGAGCTGTCCTCTCCCAAGCGGATTTGTGTTACTACGCCCTCAAACGTGTCATTGGGATAGGCGTCTACGCTAAACGTCACGCGTTGCCCGTCTTTCACGCCGCCTATGTCGGCTTCATCCACGTCGGCCACAACCTGCATCTGCGTCAGGTCGGCAGCGATGGTGAACAGGGTTGGAGTCTCGAAACCGGATGCCACCGTTTGCCCTTCCTCTACCGCACGGTTGATGACCACGCCGTCGATGGGCGAAGTGATGGTGGCGTACGACAGGTTGCGCTCCGCCTTTGCCAGCGACGCCTGACTGCTTTCGTAGCTGCTTTTCGCTTTCTCGTAATTGTAGACGGACTGTTCGTAGTCGGTATCGCTGATAAGCTGCTTTTCGTGCAGTCCCCGGTTGCGTTCGTAGTTCTTCCGCTGATATTCGTATTCGGCTTTCGCACCGTTGTAGGCGGCGCGTTGGGATGCCACTTCGCTTTGCAGGGTCACACGGTCCATTTCGGCTATGAGTTGGCCTTTGGTAACTACGGAATTGTAGTCGGCATATATCTTGTCGATGATGCCGCTTACCTGCGTGCCGACTTCCACTTCCGTCACCGGTTCGATGGTGCCGGTGGCGGTTATGGATTCCGATATCTCGCCTTTGATTACGGTGGCTGTCTCGTAGGTCACTTTATGTTTGGCCGTGGAGCCGCCGAAAAGCCGGATGCTTATGCCGGCTACCGCCACAACGGCTACGGCGATAAGGATAATCTTTTTCTTGTTCATATTCTGTATATCATTATTGGGTTTTAAGTAGCGTTGGTCTATACCGCAAGAGATAGTTGCGTATGGGGGTTATTATATTGAATAGGTCAAAGCGTAATCTGTTCTCCCTGGTAGAATTTCAGCAGTTGCGTGTTCAGTATTGCCATGTATTTGGCTTGCAGGGTTTCCTGTTGCGCGTTGAGCAGGTTGTTTTTCTCGGTCAGCAGTTCCACGGTATTCTTCATGCCGAGGTTGAATTGCTCTTGGATGAGGTCGTAGCTGGTCTGTGTGCTTCGCAGCTTCTCTATGGCGGCAACGTAGCGTTGCTGTGCGCTGTTGGCATCCAGCCATAACCCTTCGATGGTCTTGTACAGGTTTTTCTGATTGTCCAGCAAGTCCAGTTCGCTGTTCTGCTTCTGTATCTTGGCTTTCTGTACGGCGCTCTTGGTCTGCCGGTTGTTGAAGATGGGTACGCTTACGGTTACTCCCAAAGAGTTGTTCCAGTTCTGCTTGATTTGTTCGCCGAAGGTGAAGTCGTTGCCGTTGGTGTTCGTGCTCCCTATGCCTGCACTGAGGCTGATGGTGGGGATGTAACCGGAGCGGGCGATATTGATGTCGAGTTCCGAGGCTTTGACATTCAGCCGGCCTGCTTCGATTTCCGGACGCAGGGTGAGGGCGGAGTGGTAGACATCGGTCTTTGAGGGGAGCGGCGATAACACATTCTCATCGCCGAGTGTGGGGATGTAAAGCGTCATTTCCTTTTCGCCGTCCAGTTCGAGGAGTTGTTTCAGTTGCAGTTTGTAATCTTGCAGGGTAGCCTGTGCCGTTACCAATTGATATTTGTCGGTGCTGACCTGCGCTTCCAGTTGGGCGAGGTCGCTCCTGGCGATGCTTCCCGCTGCAAGCAGGGCGCGTGCCCGTTCGCATTCCGCCCGGCTGACGTCGAGGGTTGCTTCATTTACCTTGACGGCTTCGGCTGCATAGAGAATCTGCACGTAAATCTGCGTAATGCTCTCTTCGATGGTGTTCTCGCTCTCCGCCACGCCCAGTTCGGCAATGCGGTTGTTCATCCGCTGCTGTTTCAAGGTATTCAGCCGTTTGCTGCCGTTGTAAAGCGTCCAGTTGGCATCGATACCATAGCTGCCGTTGTAGCTGGTCTTGCTTTGGCTGCTGGTGATGTTGTCGCCGTCTATTATCGTATTGGTCTGGCTGTTGGGCCGGTTTACGATACGTTGGCTTACGGATGCCGTGAGGCTGGGGAAGAGGGCTGCCCTGGCGGTCTTTACGTCCACTTCGGCGCTCTCGGCGTTGAGACGGTTCTTGCGTATCGTGATGTTTTGCTGCAAAGCATAGTCGATGCAGGCTTGCAGGTTCCATTGTGCGGGAAGCGTCTGCGTGCTGTCCTGCTGTTGCGTACCGATAGCGGTTTCCTGCGTTTGCGGCATTGCGTTGCCGACACAGGTGCTTGCCGCACAGAGCGATATTACGGTCAATCTTTTTACATTTATCATATTACCTTGTTTCTATGGTTTTACCATTGCAAAAGTATGCGCAGCCTCTTGAAACGGCAAAAACAATAGACCATTGCCGGGATTGTGCCGACGGATTACTTTTTCTTGCCGATAATTAAGAGTTTGCTTTGCTGTTTTTATGAGGTGTCAAAATACACTTGCTGATTTCTATTAGGCACGGATTTCACGGAATTCACGGAAAACACAAGTTTTCTTTATTCTTTTATCGTGAAAATCCGTGAAATCCGTGCCTAATAGAAACCAATAGTAAGCGAATTTTAGTTTTGACCCCGTAAAGACCGTAGATATCTTCCCAAAGAACTTCTTTATAGAATACCGGACAAAAATCAAGCTGGCTATAACTTTTCAGTTTTTTATTTGTTATTTATATAAAAGTATTTTATATTTGTAATGATTATAATTTGAACTTTATGAAAAACCTTGTTACCAGTATCTGGCAATTCTATGTCGATGGCTTCCGAAGCATGACATTGGGGCGTACCTTGTGGCTGATAATTGCAATCAAATTGTTTATCATGTTTTTTATTCTTCGTCTTTTCTTCTTTCCGAACTATCTGAATGAAGCTGCCGGGGAAGGCGATAAAGAAGATTACGTTAGCAGTGAACTGATTATGCGGGCGGGAAGATAGGGGATAGTGATAAGCGGTTAGTGATTAAGGAGGGAGGTATTCCTTTTCCTTATTTATACCTTATACTTTATATTTTATACTTTAATTTCATACTTAATATTTATTCTCATGCTTGAAAACATTGACACTTCTCTGATTGATTGGTCGAGAGCGCAATTTGCCTTGACCGCTATCTATCACTGGATTTTTGTGCCGCTTACTTTAGGATTGGCGGTAATTATGGGCATCATGGAAACGGTGTACTACCGTACGGGTGACAAGTTCTGGAAACATACTGCCAAGTTCTGGATGAAACTCTTCGGCATCAACTTTGCCATAGGTGTGGCAACGGGACTGATTCTGGAGTTTGAATTCGGTACGAACTGGAGTAATTACAGTTGGTTCGTGGGCGACATCTTCGGTGCGCCGCTTGCTATCGAAGGTATTCTGGCATTCTTTATGGAAGCCACGTTCATTGCTGTGATGTTCTTCGGTTGGGACAAGGTAAGCAAACGTTTCCACCTGGCTTCTACCTGGCTTACGGGACTTGGTGCTACTATCTCCGCCTGGTGGATTCTGGTGGCGAATGCCTGGATGCAGAATCCGGTAGGTATGGAGTTCAATCCCGATACAGCCCGTAACGAGATGGTTGACTTCTGGGCGGTGGCCACTTCGCCGATGGCAGTCAATAAGTTTTTCCACAGCGTGCTGTCCGGCTGGGTGCTGGCTGCGGTGTTCGTGGTAGGTGTGAGTTGCTGGTATCTGTGGAAAAACCGTGAGAAGAAGTTTGCTTTGGCAAGCATAAAGATAGCTGCCTGGGTAGGACTGTGCGCCGCTGTGCTTTCCGCGTGGACGGGAGACGGTTCCGGTTATCAGGTGGCACAGAAACAACCCATGAAGCTCGCTGCCATGGAGGGTTACTATCAGGGGCAGGAAGGAGCCGGACTGGTGGCTTTCGGCATTCTCAATCCCGATAAGAAGACGGCCGATGACGGTAAGGATGCTTTCCTCTTCCGCATGGAGATTCCCAAGTTCCTTTCATTGCTTGCCGAGCGCGATTCAAAGGCTTTCGTACCGGGCATCAACGACCTGCTGAAAGGCGGCTATCCCTTGAAAGACGGTACAACCGCGCTCTCCGCTCAGGAGAAGATTGAAAAGGGAAAGACGGCTATCGGGGCTTTCTCCGCTTATCGTGCCGCCAAAGCTGCGGGCAACGATGCCGAGGCGCAGGTGGCTGCCAAAGTGTTGAAAGAGAATGTGGCGTATTTCGGTTACGGTTATATCAAGGATGTGAACGAACTGGTTCCCAACGTGCCGCTTACTTTCTATATGTTCCGTGTCATGGTGATACTGGGGGGGTACTTCATCCTCTTCTTCATCGTGGTTCTCGTTCTTGCCTACAAGAAGGATTTGTCGCAGATGCGCTGGATGCATTGGGTGGCAATGCTGACCATTCCGCTGGGCTATCTTGCCGGGCAGGCCGGTTGGGTGGTTGCCGAATGCGGACGTCAGCCGTGGGCCATTCAGGATATGTTGCCCACAAGTGCCGCCATTTCCAAACTGGATGTCGGCTCCGTGCAGACCACATTCTTCATTTTCCTTGTACTGTTCACCGTTATGCTGATTGCCGAAGTAGGCATTATGCTGAAAGCCATACGGAAAGGACCGGAAAAAGAACTTTCTCATCAATCATAACTTATAACTCATAACTCATTACATGAATACCTATATATTTCTTCAACATTATTGGTGGTTTATAGTATCCCTGTTGGGAGCCATCCTTGTATTCCTGCTGTTTGTGCAGGGCGGTAACTCGCTGATATTCTGTCTGGGCAAGACGGAAGAGCAGCGCAAGATGATAATAAACTCTACGGGGCGCAAGTGGGAATTTACGTTTACTACGCTCGTAACGTTCGGCGGTGCGTTCTTTGCATCGTTCCCGTTGTTCTATAGTACGAGCTTCGGCGGTGCGTACTGGCTGTGGATGATTATCTTGTTTACTTTCGTGTTGCAGGCTGTAAGCTACGAGTTTCAGTCGAAAGCGGGCAATCTGTTGGGCAAGACGACGTATCGCGCTTTTCTGGTGATAAACGGAGTGGTAGGGCCGGTGCTGCTGGGCGGTGCGGTGGCAACGTTCTTCACGGGTTCGGAGTTCTATATCAACAAAGGTAATATTGCCGATACGGTGATGCCGGTTATCAGCAGTTGGGCCAATGCGGGGCACGGGCTGGATGCGTTGCTCAATCCGTGGAATGTAGTGTTGGGACTGGCTGTGTTCTTCCTGGCGCGTATTCTCGGTGCGCTTTACTTCATTAACAATATCGGCGATGCGGATTTGGTGAAACGTTGCCGTCGTGCGCTGTGGGGCAATACGGGTCTGTTTCTGGTGTTCTTCCTTGCATTCGTTATCCGTACGCTGCTTGCCGAAGGCTACGCGGTAAATCCGGAAACCGGAGAAGTATTTATGGAACCCTATAAGTATCTGACAAACTTTATCGAAATGCCCGTGGTGCTGCTCGTATTCTTTATCGGTGTGCTTGCCGTGCTTTGGGGAATTGTCCGCACGGTGTGGAAACCGTCTTTCGACAAGGGTATATGGTTTGCAGGCGCAGGCACTGTGCTCACGGTATTGGCGCTGTTGCTGGTGGCTGGTTATAACAATACTGCCTATTATCCCTCTACCGCCGACCTGCAAAGTTCACTTACGCTGGCAAACAGTTGTTCCAGCCAGTTTACGTTGCGGGTAATGGCCTACGTATCTGTCCTGGTTCCTTTTGTGCTTGCCTACATTTTCTATGCATGGCGCAGCATCGACAGGAAGAAGATAGATGCTGCAGAGATGCAGGATGAAAAAGGACACGCCTATTGATTTTATAACTCCGGGGATTTGCTCCCGGTTTCCCTGGAGTTTCTTTGAAAATGCCGGGGGATATAAGAGAAAACTCCTCACGTTTGGGTTGCAAACGTGAGGAGTTTTCTTTTCGTTCTTATGTTCTTTTGTCCGAAAACTGGATTATCATTTTCCCGCTTCCGCATTCTTAATCATCTGCTCGCTGGCATACATGAATATTACCACACGGCGATTTTCGCTCGCCGACAGGCTTTCATCGTATTCATTGTAGCCCACACCTTCCACTTGCTTGAATTGAGAGGGAGATACGCCGCAATCCTGCAGATAATTCTCTACGGCATAGGCACGGTTCTTGGACACCTTCATGTTGGCTTCGTACGTACCGACCTTGTCCGTATGGCCTATGATGGCGATGTCCGTAGTTGTGTCTTCCTTCAGAATCTTGGCGAGGTCGCGCAAGGAAGCTTTCGCATCGTTGCTCAGCGTAGAGGAGTTGAAAGCAAACAGAATACCGGAGTCGAACGTCACCTTGACGGCATCCAGATTATTGGCATCTTTCACCATTTCCACCTGTGCGCCTTCAATCTTGGCAGCTTCGGCAGCCTTTTTATCCATCTTATGACCGATAGCCACACCTGCACCCGTACCTACCGCTGCGCCTACTGCCGCACCGATAGCAGCGCCTTTACCCTTGCCGAACAGTCCGCCGATAATGGCTCCTGCCGCAGCGCCCGAGCCACCGCCGATAATGCCGCCTTTCGTCGTATTGTTCATTGTACCGCAACTACCCAGTAGTATGGCGCCGCTCAGCAGAAATGCTGTCATTTTCATCTTTTTCATACCTTTTATTTTTTAATTGGTTCAAGTTTTACTAATGCAAATTTATGTATATAATACATTTGTTGGCATTAAAAAGTTTACCATTGCAGTTTTTTTAGAGAATTTTCCTTTTAATAAAGAGAAAACGGCCGGACTTATACGTTACTTGTAATTCAGGAAGTTTTCCTGCACCAGCTTTCCTGCCTGCCACACGGCGCGTATGTTCAGTTCCTTGTCCATGATGAGGATGTCGGCGTCCTTGTCCTTTTGCAGGGAACCTTTGCGGTCGTACACGCCCATGATGCGTGCCGGGGTTTCGGAAGCCATGCGCAGGGCGTCGCCCAACGGGATACCCGCCTTGACCATAGTACGCACCAGCACGTCCATGGTGGCGATACTGCCTGCCAATGAGGAGCGGTCGGCAAGCTTGCACACACCGTCTTCGATGATGTAGCGCGGGTCGTTGATTTCCTTGCCTTCGGTGGCGGCGCAGGAGAGGGCGTCCGTTACGAGGCAGGTGTGCTCTACGCCTTTCAGCTTGTATGCCAGTTTCAGGATGGTGGACGGCAGGTGGATGCCGTCGGCAATGAGTTCGATGGTCATGCCGTCGGTCAGGTAGACGCTTTCCACAGTGCCTTCGTACTTGTACTCGCGGCGTTTGTGGAAGCCGGGCATGGCGTTGTAGAAGTGGGCGGCATGGGTAAATCCGGCTTCGTAGGCGGCACGGATACCGTCGTATTCGGCTTCGGTGTGCGATACGGCTGCCAGTATGCCTTTTTCGCGCAGGTAGCTTGCAAATTCCAGTGCTCCGGGCAGTTCGGGAGAGGCGTCCCAGCGGCGGATGCAACGGGTGCTTTCCACCAACTCGCGGTATTCCTGTCCGTCAATCTCCTTCACCTGGTCGGCAAACTGTTCGCCTGCCATTTTCTTGTTGAGATAGGGACCTTCGATGTGCAATCCCAGTACGGGGCTGCCAGGCTCTGCCATAAGCTGCTCGCACACTTGGGCTGCCTGGTGCAGCTTTTCGAACGGAGACGAGGAAATGGTAGGGTAGAAACTCGTAGCACCATGACCGAGGTGTGCATTGATGATGCTGCGAAACGCTTCTTCGGTACATTCGGTGAAGTCGTGGCCGCCACCGCCATGCGCGTGCATACACACGAAGCCGGGCACGATATACATGCCTTTGGCATCGATGAGGCGTGCGCCGATGAGGGCGAGGTCACAGTTGGTCACTTCGAGTATTTTTCCGTCGCGCATCAGGACGGAACCTTCATTCAGCCAGCCTTGCGGGGTGAATATGCGTCCGTTGATAATTTGAGTAAGCATTTTTAGATTTATGATTTAAGATTTATGAATTATAATCCCAGCGTTGTGCTTTTGAATTTATCGAAGGCCAAAATTAAGCATTATAAATTAAAAATCCTATATGCGGGATTTTTTAATCATCTTCTTCTCCGTCTTCGGTGGCGGCGTTGTTTCTGCCGATATTTGCGTATCTTGCCGTATACCAGCCAGACGAACAATACTCCAAACACGGAGAATATCAGCAGTACGATGCCCGTGTTGAGGTTGTCGCCTTTCACACGGCTCCACATTTCGAGTACGAGTTCGGTGCGGTTGCCGAAGTCGCGTATCATGGCGCAGCGTTCCACCACTTTCCTGTCGGGATATTGCACGGGGTTTATTTGCAGGCTGTCCGCACCCACACCTTCACCGAAGAAATAGCTGAGGTCGGAACGTGTCGCGATGGCGGTGTCCCGTTTGGCTTCCATGATTTCAGGAGTGGCAACGGCGCTGACGTAGCCTATGGCGTCCATATTGCGCAGGGCGATGTCGGGCCGGCAGAGGTAGTTGATGAAGTAAGCGGCAGCTTTGGGATTGCCTGCATATTTAGGGATTACCCAGCCGTCGTACCAGATGTTGCTGCCTTCGCGCGGCACTTCGTAGGCAAGGTCCACGCCCACGGCACGGGCTTCTTCGATGGCCCATACGGCGTCGCCGCTCCAGGTGAGGTTGAGCCAGGTCTTGTTCTTGGTCATCATCTCCTTGCCGAAGTCGGCTTCCCAGCCTGCGATGTTGGGCTTCATGGCTTTCAGATACTTCTCGGCAAGGGCTATGGCTTCGGGAGAGTTATCGTTCATCAGTTGCTCCACGGTGACGGTGCTGTCGGCAAGCTGTCGGGCATGGGCGTAGATGATGGCGGTTCCGTAGGCATCGCGGTAACTGTCTTTCATCAGGATTTTGCCTTTGTTCCTGGGGTTCCAAAGACAGTGCCAACTGCCGGCTTCGTCGGGGGTGATGAAGTTGCGGTTGTAGAGGATGCCGGCTGTGCCCCACATGTAGGGTACGGCATAGTCGGTGGTGGTGCGTTCCGGCTGGCTGGTCTTGTTCAGTTCCCGGCGGATGTAGGGGGAGATGTTGGGCAGATAGTCCGGGGTCTTGCCGAAGTTGCGGTCGATGGGCAGGAGAAGGTCTTTCTTCAGCATCCGCTCGATGATGTACTCCGAGGGGCATACCACGTCGAAATCTTCGTGGCCGCGCTCTATCTTGGTGAGCATGATTTCGTTGATGTCGAACACCTGGTAGATGAGGCGGATGTCCTCGCCCGTCTGCTGCTTGTACCAGGCGGGAAATTCGGCCAGTACATCTTCGTCGATGTAGTCGGCCCAATTGTAGACTTTCAGTACGTGGCTGCGCTCTTCGCCCGAATCCTTGCACGAGACGGCTGCGAGGACGAGGCAAAGGAGAAGGAATATGTCTGTTAATCTTTTCATTTTTTATTCAGCAGGTTTATCTTGACTATGCTTTCGTTTTTCGGCTTACGGGATGAATCTCTCCGTGCTGCGGGACGAATACTCTTATCTTGCGAGACGCAGGCGGACTTATTTCTTCCGTGCACGTTCCGCACGCTTGTTGATGACAATCAGCAGCACCAGCACCGTAATGAAAATAAGGGTGGACAGAGGACGCAGCTCCGGTGTCAGTCCGCCTTTACGCGCATCGGCGTAGATGTAGGTGGAGAGCGTTTCCAGTCCTTCGTTTCCAATGGTGAATATGGTTACTGCGAAGTCGTCGATAGAGAGCGTGAAGGCAAGGATGAAGCCGCTGATCATGCCCGGAAGTATCTCCGGCAGAATTACCTTGCGCAATGCCTGAAAGGGAGTGGCGCCAAGGTCGAGGGCGGCTTCGTACACGTTCTGGTTCATCTTCTTCAAGCGGGGCATTACGCTCAGCACTACATAAGGGGTACAGAATGTGATGTGTGCCAGTACCACGGTTGTGAATCCCTGCGAGATACCGCAACTGACGAACAGCAGGAACAGCGACACGCCCGTAATGATGTCCGCATTCATCATCGGAATGGCATTGGCGAAGTTCATTACCCGGCGCGTGCGTGTGCGCAGGTTGAAGATGCCGATGGCCGCGATGCTGCCCAACGCCGTACTGGCGGTGGCTGCTAACATGGCAATGGCAAATGTGTTCCAGATGGCGCTCGTCAGCGAGTGGTGCATGCCGCCTGTGAAGAGGGAGCTGTACAGCTTGGTGGAGAATCCCGTCCAGTTGCCCAGCACTTTGGCTTCGGTGAAAGAGAATACCATGATGATAAGGATAGGCGAGTACAGCAGCGCAAGCAGCAGCCACAGATACCCTTTGGCAAGAATACGCGTCATCATATCACACCTCCGCTTTCATTGGATGCGCCGTCTTCTTCGTTCGTAAAGAGGATGGTGACGCCTATCAGCAACAGCATGATGAGCGACAGGGCTGCACCGTAGTTCCACATTCCGTTGTATATGTTCTCCTGCACGGTTGTTCCGAAGAGTTTGATGTTGTTCATCGTCAGCAGTTCGGCTATGGCAAAGGTGCTTACCGTAGGCATGAACACCATTACGATGCCGCTCATGATGCCCGGCATGGAGAGGGGCAGGATTACTTTGCCGAATACCTGCAAGGGGTTGGCTCCGAGGTCTTGGGCGGCTTCTATGAGGTTGCGGTCCATTTTCTGCAGAGTGTTGTAGATGGGGTATATCATGAACGGCAGGAAGTTGTAGACCATGCCGAACACAAGTGCGCCTTCGCCCAAAGGCAGGTTCAGAAAGTCGAACAGCGCCACTGTGGCGAGTGTGCGTATCAGTATGTTCACCCACATGGGCAGGATGAACAGCACCACCATGGTCTGCGAAGTGTTGAACTGCTTCTGGCTGAGGATGTATGCCGCCGGATAACCCAGCAACAGGCAGGTCAGCGTGGTGATGAGGGCGATGCCGATGGAGTAGATGAAGGTGTTCATCGCCTCCGGGTGCATCATGAACTTGCGGAAGTTGGCAAAGGTGAAAGCTCCGTCGGCATCCGTAAAGGCGTACAGCACAATCAGCAGTAGCGGCACTATCGCAAATATCAGCAGGAACAGTGCGTAGGGCAGTGTCCAGTTGCGTCGTCGCAGGAAGAAATGGGATAACTTATCAAACATTACTCTATTATATCTTATATCAAGCGCTACTCTATTTAATCAAGTATTGCTTTATTATATTAGGATTATGGACGGTAAGATGACGGGATGATATCTTATCGTTTTATCACTCTGATGTTTTCGGGCGCTATCCGTATGCCCACGCGGTCTCCGTCGTCCCAAACGTCGTTGGTGTCTACGAAGATGTCCTCGTCCCAGTCGGTAAACACGGTGAGGTGATAATGGTTTCCTTTGTAGAGGATGAATTTCACTTCGCCCGTCAGTCGTCCGTCTTCTTCGTTATCCTCCAGGATGACGTTTTGGAAGTCCACTTCCACCGTTACGGGCGTTTCGGGACCGATGCCTTGCACCGGACTGCATTCGAAGCTGCAACCCAGGAATTCCACGTGCGTTTCGTCCAGGAGCCTGCCCTCGAAAGTGTTGCAGGTGCGTTCTTTCTTCATTACGTGGATGTCGAAAGGTTTTACCAGCAGACCCACTTCACGGCCTGCCTCGAAGCAGTGGTAATCCTGCACCATCAGCTCGTAGCCCTCGCGGGTCTGTACCAGCATTTCGTAGTGCACGCCTTTGAAGATGGAGCTTGTTACGGTTCCCGTGAGTTGCGCCGCATCCGAGGGTTCGAAGATGTAGATGTCCTCCGGACGGATTACGACGTCCACCTGTGTACGGTCGCCGAAACCGGTATCCACGCAGTCGAACTCGTGTTCGCAGAAGCGGACGAGCCGGTCGTGCACCATGACACCGTTCAGTATGTTGCTCTCGCCGATGAAGTCGGCTACGAAAGAGTTGATAGGTTCGTTGTAGATGTCTGTCGGAGTGCCGATTTGCTGTATCCTGCCTTCGCTCATCACGACGATGGTATCGCTCAGGGTGAGGGCTTCTTCCTGGTCGTGGGTGACGTATATGAAGGTGATGCCCAGTTTTTGGTGCATCTCTTTGAGTTCCATCTGCATGTCCTTGCGCATTTTCAGGTCGAGGGCGGCAAGGGGCTCGTCGAGGAGCAGCACTTCGGGTTCGTTGACGATGGCACGGGCTATGGCAACGCGCTGTTGCTGTCCGCCGGAAAGGGAGTCTACATCGCGGTCTTCATAGTCGGTCATGCCCACCATGCGGAGCGCCTGCTTCACTTTCTTTTCGATAGTGGCGGCGGGGAGCTTCTTCAGCTTGAGGCCGAAAGCAATATTATTGAATACGTTGAGGTGGGGAAACAGGGCGTACTTCTGGAACACCGTATTCACCGGGCGGCGGTGGGGTGGTGTCTGCGTGATGTCTTTTCCTGCAATGGTAATCACTCCTTCCGAAGCTGTCTGGAAGCCCGCAATCAGACGCAGCAGTGTCGTCTTTCCGCAACCGGACGGTCCCAATATCGTTACAAACTCGCCCTTGCGGACAGACAAATTCACATCATTCAGTACGGCTTTGTCTCCGAAAAATTTCGATACGTGCTCTACACCGATGATGCAGTCGGACTTTTGCATAAGCGTTTCTTACTTTATCCAAACTAATTAAACAAATCTCTACCTGATATAGTCAGTCATAAAAAAAAGTGGCGCAAAGGTACATATTTTCTTGAAAACTTTAGAGTTTGTTTAAAAATTGTTCAGCATTCTTTTGCGAGTTCTTTGGAGACGGATGTTTCCTCTTTTTATTCGCCACACACCCGCTTTGTTCTCATAAAACGCCTCCAAAGAACTCGCAAAAGAAATGGAAGGAAATACTTGGGAAAAGAAAAATCGAATAACCCAAAACAGGGTCATGAGTTATAAATTGCGGGTAATTGACCGATACTCGCAAATAAGTCCTAACTTTGCAGTCCGTAACATTAAAGTCTTCGTAAGAAATGGAAAAGAAAACAGTACTCATCACAGGTGCTTCTTCGGGTATAGGAGAGGGCTGTGCACGTAAGTTTGCCATGAATGGTTACCGCCTGATTCTCAACGGACGGAATGTAGAGAAGCTGACTGCCGTAAAGCGCGAACTGGAAACGGAATATCGCGCGGATGTCTGTCTGCTGCCTTTCGACGTACGCGACCGCGGGGCTGCGAAAGCGGCTCTTGACTCGCTTCCCGAAGAATGGAAAGCGATAGATATCCTCATAAATAATGCCGGACTGGTAATCGGCGTAGACAAGGAACACGAAGGCAATCCGGACGAATGGGACATCGTGCTTGATACCAATATCAAAGCATTGCTTGCCATGACCCGTCTGGTGGTTCCCGGAATGGTGGAACGCGGACGCGGCCATGTCATCAATATGGGTTCCATTGCAGGCGATTATGCCTATCCGGGCGGTAGTGTGTATTGTGCCAGCAAGGCTGCCGTAAAGGCGTTGTCAGACGGCTTGCGCATCGACCTTGTGGATACTCCCGTACGGGTGACCAACATCAAGCCCGGTTTGGTGGAGACGAATTTTTCCGTAGTGCGTTTCCGTGGCGACAAGGCGGCTGCCGATAATGTGTACAAGGGCATCCGTCCGCTTACAGGCGACGACATTGCCGAAGTGGTGTACTTTGCCGCTGCCGTACCCGAGCATATACAAGTGGCTGAGGTGCTGGTAATGCCTACCAATCAGGCTACGGGTACAATCGTCAGCCGGAAATAAGCACTTTTCCGTAACAACAGAATCTAAGAGAATAAGAGTAAACTCTGCCAATCATGACTAATAAGTACGAAGAACGCCTAGGCACGGAGCGTATGCTGCCTTTGGTTTTCAAGATGGCGCTGCCTGCGGTGGCAGCACAGTTTGTCAATCTGCTTTACAGCATTGTAGACCGTATTTACATCGGACACATACCGGGCATCGGAACCGATGCGCTGGCTGGAGTGGGAGTGACCATCTCGCTCGTTGTGCTGATTTCTTCTTTCTCCGCCATTGTGGGTGGTGGCGGTGCTCCGTTGGCTGCCATTGCCCTCGGACAGGGCAACCGTCGCCGTGCCGGAAAGATACTTGGCAATGGCTTTACTCTGTTGATTCTTTTCACTTTGCTTACTTCGTTCATAGCCTATACCTTTATGGAGCCTATCCTGCTTTTTACGGGTGCTTCGGAGCATACGCTGGGCTATGCGGAAGACTATCTTTCCATTTATCTGTTGGGGACGCTGTTTGTGGAAGTGTCTACCGGACTGAATGCTTTCATTAATGCACAGGGGCGTCCTGCGGTTGCCATGTGTTCGGTGTTGATAGGGGCTTTGTTGAATATTATTCTTGATCCTATATTCATATTCTGGTTGGATATGGGAGTGAAAGGTGCTGCGTTGGCTACGGTGCTGTCGCAGGCTTGCAGTGCGGTGTGGGTGCTGTCCTTCCTTTTCTCACGGCGCGCTTCCCTGCCTTTGGAAAGGCGGTATATGAAGCTGGAAAAGAGTATCGTGCTCTCCATGCTGGCGCTTGGCGTATCGCCTTTTATCATGGCGAGTACGGAAAGCTTGGTGGGGTTTGTGCTCAACAGCAGTCTGAAAGAATTCGGAGATATCTATGTCAGTGCGCTTACCGTCCTGCAAACGTCTATGCAGTTTGCCAGCGTGCCGCTGACGGGGTTTGCGCAGGGGTTTGTTCCGGTGGCAAGCTATAACTACGGGCATGGCGACAAGCAGCGTGTGAAGGAGTGCTTCCGGATTGCGCTGATTACAATGTTTTCTTTCAATCTCGTCCTGATGCTGTTTATGATTTGCTTCCCTGCGATTGTGGCATCCGCCTTTACGAGCGATGCAAGGCTGATAGAAACTGTTCGCTGGACGATGCCTGTATTCTTGGGCGGTATGACGATTTTCGGTTTACAGCGTGCCTGTCAGAATATGTTCGTGGCGTTGGGGCAGGCCAGAATATCCATTTTCATAGCATTGCTGCGTAAGGTAATCCTGCTGATACCGTTGGCGTTGATACTGCCGCATTTTATGGGAGTAGCAGGTGTATATGCGGCAGAAGCCATATCCGATGCTACGGCTGCCATTTGCTGTACGCTGCTGTTTTTCTGGCAGTTCCCTAAAATACTGAGGAGAATAAAAAGTAAAAGCCTGTCTGAATAAGGTACGTTCTTGTTATGGCATTCCGTCTCTTTTTGCTTTGTTGAGGATGGTTGCTTCCCTTATTTGCTCTCGTCATTCCCGGTTCGGATATGTTGAATTGCATACCTCTCTAATTTCAGAATCAATGATTCGGGTATAAATATCCGTAAATCATATACAATTCGGTTTGCGTAATCGCGGTAATTTTGCAATTGGAAAACAACCGGAAATATCAATAACTTCATACGGTAAATGGAATGACTATGAACAGGATTCTTTTAATTTCAGTATTCAGTATCATATTTCATCTGCAGTCGGCAAAGAAGAACGGCATTACCCGTACTGAGATTGCCGAAATCATTACCCACATCGGTTTTTATGCCGGTTGGCCGAAAGCATGGGCGGCGTTCAATCTGGCAAAAGACGTATGGGCGAAAAATGCCGTTGGTGAAGATGCTAAAGCCGCTTTCCAGCGCGAAATGATTTAACAAATATACATAACGTATGATAGGCATAAGGAGATGCTCAGGTCACCCCATCGTGACAAATAAAAAAAATCAAATCATAATAAAATGAAACAATTTATATTGGTAATTATGAGTTTACTAACTTTCAGTTGCTCATCGAAAGCACAAAAACCCGGTATGCAATCCGATAAGAAAATTCTCGTGGCCTATTTCTCCTGCACTGGAACTACGGAAAAAATTGCCGGTGCCATTGCTCAAGCTGTTAACGGTAAGCTGTATCGGATTACTCCGGCTGTAGCCTACACTTCGGCAGACCTTAATTGAAATAACAAAGCAAGCCGTAGTTCGGTAGAAATGGCGGATGAAAATTCACGTCCTGCATTGGGTGGGGAAACACTCAATCTGAAAGATTACGACGTAGTATTCCTCGGTTATCCGATATGGTGGGATTTGTGTCCTCGTCCGGTCAATACATTTCTTGAGAAATATGACTTCTCCGGTAAGACTGTCATTCCATTTGCCACTTCCGGCGGCAGTTCTATTACAGGTAGCGTGAAACAGCTCAAGGCGCTATATCCTCAAATCGGATGGCAAGCAGGACGGCTATGCAATGGAAGTGCAAAGCAAGCAGGGGATTGGGCAAAGCGGGTAATCAGTGTAGAATAGAATACCATACCATTGTAACTGCCCAATATCACCAGATTCACCGATGATCGTCATTGGTTTATTTAGTATTACTTTATCAGCTATAGTAAATTGACTCAATAAATCAAGTTCATCATGAAATATACTATAATTAGGGATATCCAGTAAATGTCCCTAAAAAATAAGATGGCATATGAAGATGATAGAGCATAACCACTTCATATGCCATTTTTATAGTCATTTTTCTGTGCTTTCTCACATAATTCTATCCGCAAGGATATGAAGTTCTGGAAAGAGCCTGATGCTTTCTTCTGATTGTGTGAGTAAAATCATATCATGCTGCTTTAGCCGTTCTGTTTATTTCCTTGTACCGATGTATTTTACAATCTCCGCTCCTTTAAAATAAATAACCAGCGAACTGACAATAATCAGCATTCCCGCTACCGTACTGAATGTGGGGGATTCTCCCGCAAGCATTATCCAACTTAATACAGCTCCGAGAATCGGGTTGATAAGGCGGCACATATTGATGTCGCTGACTTTTGCTCCTTTGCTTTGCAACGCCATAAACCAGAAGCTGAATGCAAAGACGGAAATAAATACGAGGATGCCCAGGCTGATATAAAATCCGGCAGGCTTGCCGATGAAAGAGTGATAACCTTCCGTGCCCAGTCCTATGACATAGATAAGGGCGCCACCGAAAAACATCTGTACGGCATTCAGGAAGATAGGGTTGACCTTGCCTTTCTCTTCGGATACGGAGATGGCGGAATAGCCCTGAAAGATAATGCTGAGCAACAGTAGTATGATGCCTGTGATGCCTTTCCAGTTCAGCGGTTCACCGTTGCTGCCCATCCCTACAATCAGCAAGAGGCCTGCAAGGCTGATGATGAGGCTGACGATTTTGTAACCGTTCAGTTTGTCGTTACTTGCCAGCAGATGGGCAAGCAGTACATTGATAAGCGGCGTCATGCCCATGATGATGGATGATATAGCCCCGCTTACGAAGTCCACTCCGAAATAAAAGGCCGTATAACCCATGAACATATTAATGAATATCAGATTGAGGAACAGTTTGCGGTGTTGCTTTATTTCCTGCCACATCCCCTTGTGCCAGGTATAGGCAAAAAGCAGAACGCCTACACTGGTGAAACGCAGCCCGGCAAAATTCATTGGAGTAAAATCATAACTGAGCCCTTGCTTGATGAACGGGTTTACGATGGCCCATAGCACAGATGCCAATATAGCGTATAGCAGTCCTTTTTTCATGCTTATAGAAAGTAGTTTGGTAAAATCGGGTGCAAAGATACGCCTTTCTTTTGAATTAAAAATTAAGCCAGCGTTTGAAAGCGGCGAGTTTCTCCTCGCTGATTGTGATTTTACTCTTATACGGCGGACGTACCGTTACCGATATTTTTCCGTTGAAGTAGGGTTCGGCATGGTCTATGGCATCGATGCACAGGATAATTTGCCTGTTGGCACGGAAGAAGCGGTCGGGATCCAGTTGTTCGGAAAGCTTATTCAACGAGAGGTCGAGTACATGTTCCTGATTGTTGCGGGTAACGGCAAAGGTCATTTTGTTCTCCGAATAAAAATAAGCTATATCGCTGACCTGCAAAGACCAGAAACGGTCGGCGCGGTATATGAGGAAACGGGTGCGGTATTGCTTTTCTTTGGATTGCAGGGCATCCAGCAGAGTTGCCAGATAGTCGTCGGGACGGGGATTGCTGCACTGCTGCAAGTGTTCGTATTTATCAATGGCTTCCTGCAAACGCTGCTCATCTATCGGCTTCAGGATATAGTCTATGCTGTTGACGGTGAAAGCACGGACTGCATACTGGTCGTAAGCGGTGGTAAAGATGATGGTGGATGAGGGATGGGCTGCCGAAAGAAAGTCGAACGAGTTGCCGTCGGCAAGTTGTATGTCGAGGAAGAGAAGGTCGGGGTGGGGATGCGTGGCAAACCACTCGGTAGCTTCTTCCACACTGCCTGGAATTACGGTGATGTCCCATTCCGGGCGCAGGCGGGCAATCATGGAATGCAGCAGGCGGGCAGCAGGAATCTCGTCTTCAATGATGGCAATAGCAGGCTTATTCATATAGCAAAGGGACTTTTACAGTAAATTTTTCGGTTTCGTTCTTGATAATGATTTTCTTGCCCGACATCAGTTCGCAACGTTTGGCAAGGTTTTCCAGTCCTATTCCGGATGATGCGACACTCTTTTTGGGGTGTATCGGATTGCTGACGGACAGATAATCATCTTCGATGCGGATAGTGATAACCATAGGTTTGCCGGGAGTGATGGAATTGTGTTTGATTACATTCTCTACCAATAATTGCAGCGTGAGGGGCGGCAGCATCTTTTCCGCATATTCCGCAGGAACGTTGTTTTGGCACGTAAGGCAGTTGCCCAGACGGACCTCGTGCAGGAAAAGGTACGAACGGATAAATTCCAGCTCTTCGCCGAGCGTCACCAGTGTCTTGTCCTGGCTTTGCAGCACGTAACGGTAAACACTGGACAGGTGCTTGGTGAAGTGTACCGCATTTTTGGGGTTATACTCAATTTCAGCTATAAGCGTGTTGAGGCTGTTGAACAGAAAATGAGGATTGAGCTGGTTTTGCAGGGCGGTGTAGCGTGCCGTGTCGTTTTCGGCCTGCAATACAGCCGCCCGTTGTTGCAGCCTCAACGCCTTTTGGGTAGAACGGTTTGCCAGTAATAATCCCAAGACAACAAGTTCCACAAGCCAGATGGTAATCAGCATCCACCATCCTCTTGGCTGGATGGAGAACGGATTGGCTGCTCCCGCCAGTATTTTGGCGCTTACAAGCAGCCCGTAGTTCAGCAACAGGAAGAGCGACATGCCTGCCAGATAGATGACAGGAATTTTCCACCGTGAACGCATATTTACGGCATACTGTGTATTAATCCATGAACTGAGGCGGAGGGTAGCATATCCCAGTACATTGAATGCCAGGATAAAATAGATGAACGCTCCGCGGGAATAGAGTGCATCGGCAATATGAGGAGACAGATTGGTGTAGTCTACCAGCAGGAAGTAGGAGAACGCTCCTAATCCGGAGAACAGAATGCCGTATATCAGATTATTCCATTTCATGGGGGACAAAGTTATAATGTTTTGGGAAAACTCAATAGCTGTGCAATGCTTTTATCAGGCCGGAGTAGGAGCTTTGTGCCGAAACTTTGGCTTGCACGTAGTTTATTTGCGAGGTTTGCCGGTAGTTCTGGGCTTCAATGACTTCCATGATGGAGATTTTCCCCTCTTCATAACGTTCCAGTGCCTTCTGTTCGTTTTCACGTGCTTTCTCAAGGGAACTTCCGGTGAGGTCTACCTGTTTTATGGCTTGTGCAAGAGAAGTGCGGGCGGTTTGTATTTCGAGGTTTACGTTATCCGTTACTTTATTGAGATAGTCGTTTGCCATGCCTACTTTCCAGGCGGAAGAGCGTTTTTCATTGCGCCGTTTGCCCCATTCGAAAATAGGAACGGACAACTTGGCGTATATGGCATAGTTAGGGTCGAGGTCGGTTTTGAAGTCATAGCCGGGTGAGGAATAGCTGCCGTCTATTCCGACATACAGTTGCGGCTTGTATTTGGAGTCCGTCAGCTTACCCTGGCTTTCGGCTATTTTTATTTGGTCGTGCGCCATAAGCAGTTCGGGACGGTTGCTTCCGTCGGATGCCGACAGGCTGTCGGACGAAAGCACTACGGGAATGGACTCCTGCACTTCGGTCTCGGATTCGAGCGGCATGCCTATCAGGGAGTTGAGCGCCATGCGTCCGGTCTCAAAACTGTTACGTGCCTGCAATACCTGGTATTCGGCTTCATTGAGTTTGACTTCTGCCATGAGCAGGTCTTGAGGGTCGACAAGTCCCGCCTCAACGCGTTCGCGGATAGTGCGCGCCAGTGAAGCGACCGAGTTGCGGTAGTCTGTGGCTATGTTCATCAGTTCCCGGCGGGCTACGGCATTCCAGTATTGCATATCCGTCTGGTAGCATACGGAGGAGTGGAGCAGTTCCGCCTGATGAACATTCATGGATTGTTGGTGCTTTGCCAGCCGGATGGATTCGCGGATGCGTCCGCCGGTGTAGAGGGGCTGCATCAACGAGAGGGATGCGCCGTATTTCATGTCACGCCCTTCGAAAGTGAGAGGATTGCTTTGGGGCAGGTTCACGGTAAGTTCGATGGGATTTCCGGTGTACTGGAAGTTTGCGTCTCCCGACAGCTTGGGCTTTAAATCGGCTTTGGCGGCTTTTATCAGTTCCATGCTGGAAGCTATGTTCTTGTCTGCCGCACGCAAGTCGTGGTTATAGTCCAGAACCATTACCCTATATTTCTCCAGCAGGGAATCCTGCTGGGAAAATACGGGTTGAACACACAAATAAAAAAGTAATAAAGTATAGAATGTCTTCATGCTTACTTATTGATTTTTATACGATAAAACAGGATATATAATGCCGGAGTGACAAATAGCGTCAGCAAAGTGGCGAATGTCAGTCCGAAGATAATTGTGGCTGCCATGCCGCCGAAAGCGATATCGAACAGCAACGGAACCATACCAAGAATGGTGGTCGTGGCCGCCATTAGTACGGGACGGGTACGCGAAACGGTGGATTCTATCACGGCTGTGTAAGCAGGAACTCCTTCGCGGCGCTGAATGTTGATTTCGTCTATCAGCACGATAACGTTTTTGATAATCATACCCAGTAGTCCCAACCAACCGGCAATGGGGAAGAAGCCGAAATCGAATCCGGTAAGCAACATTCCTATAGCGACACCTATCAGTGACAGGGGAAGTATGCACAGGATGATGATGGGCTGGCGGAAGTTGCCGAACAGCGCCACCAGAATTACAATCAGCATGAGGAATGCCAGCGGGAAGTATTTGGCAATCGCTTCCATGGCTTCACCCTGGTCTTTGTACTGCGAATCCCAAAAGAATGTATAACCCGGCGGTAGCAGCATTGCCTCTATCTCACTGCGTATTTCCCCGTGTACCTCTGCCATGGTATGCCCAGGTTTTACGCCGCACATGGCAGCCATGCTGAGCTGGCGGTTATAGGTACGCATCTGCGGAAATTCCCACGTTGTTTCAATGCGTTCCGTCACTTGCGATAAGGGAGCCGAGCGTTCACCGTTCCATACGGAGAAGTTGCCCAAGGAAGCCGCATCCGTAATGTCGTATCCTTCGGACTTCAGCAGAACAGGGACTTTCTTCTCGTTATCCCGATAGATGCCTACCGGTACACCGTCGCTGATGGATTTGACGGATTGCATCATCTGCGCTTTGGTGATGCCCAGTTCGCCGGCTTTTACCGGATCGTAGACGGGGCGTAGCATCAATGCCATATTTCCCCATTCGTTACGGGCATCCGCTACTTTAGGATTGCGGCGCATGATTTCGATGGCCTGCCCTACGAGCGAATCGAGCACTGCCGGGTCGGGGCCCAGGAAGCGGGCTTCGATAACGGCTTCCGTCAGCGGGCTCAGTTCGAATTTGTTTACTTTGATGAGCGGTCCGGGAAATTTCAGGCGGATAGAGTCCTGCAATGCGGCGTTGAGCCGGCGCGACTCTTCCGAAGTATGGCACTTCACAAGCAGTTGTGTATAGTTGGACTGAGGTCCGAATGCTACGTTCGACAGATAATAGCGGGGTGGGGTTCTGCCGATGAAGGTAGATACCATTTCCGCTTCCCCGTGTGTACGGATATATTCTGCCATTTCTTCCGCCAGCTTCCCGGTTTCGTCGATGTTGGAACCTTCGGGCAGCCATACGTCTACGGTAAAATATTGCTTGTCCAGTGCAGGTACGAATACTTTGGGGATGAACTTGAAGCTCCATGCAGAGAGTACCAGCAGTAAGACCATGCAGGCTATTGTGGCATAGCGATGTTTGATGACCCAGCGCAGGGAACGGCGGAACATATTGTAATACTTTCCGTCGAACAGGGTGCTTTTCAGCTCTTCCGGCCGGGGACGGCGTACAAATTCCTGAATGAAGAACGGAGTTTGCGTCAGTGCGAACACCCAGCTGAACATCAGCGAAACCCCGATAACGATTACCAGCGAGGAAAGCAGCTCACCGGTAATGTGGGGTGAAAAATAAATGGGCAGGAACGTCAATATGGCAATGACAGTTGCCGCCAGCAACGGCAGGGCAGTGGAGGAACAGGCGCGCATGATGGCAACTCGCTTTCTCATGCCCCGTTGCATGTTTACCAGTGCGGAGTCGGACACCACAATGGCATTATCCACCAGCATTCCCATGGCAATGATGATAGCAGCCAATGACATGCGTTGAAGTGCGATGTCGGTGCATAACATCACTATCAGGGTGGCAAAAATGGAGAATACCAGTCCGCTGCCTATCAGCAATCCGTTTTTGAAACCGATAAAAAAGAGCAGGATTGCCACTACGGTAAGTACGGATATGATGAGGTTGAGGATAAAACCCTGGTTGGCGACTGCCGATTCGTAGCCCTGGTCGTACAGGGTTACAAGTTCGAAGCCTTCGGGCATGCTGCCCGACATCTGTTGGAGCGATTCCTTGACGGCGGCTGCCATATCGACCACATTTCCGGTGGGAACGGTGGAAATGGCGATGCCGACAGCGGGTTGTCCGTTGATGTGCATCAGGTTGCTTGCCGGGGTCTGGTAGCTTTCTTCAATCCGGGTAATGTCCGCGAGCCGGAAATGCTCTCCGGTGCTCGATACGATTGTAAGGTTGCGTATGTCGTTCAGCGAATAGAAATTTCCGGTGGACTCGATACGCAGGCGGTTGGAACCGACGTCTATGCCGCCGGCATCCACAACTTTGTTCTGAGCCTCGAACGCGCGGGCGATGTCGGTCATCGTGATGCCGCTACGGGCCATGACGGAGGGGCTTACGGAAATGTCTATCGTAGGTGTCTGTGTTCCGTAAATCTCTACTTTGGCAACATCCTTTACTTTCAGGATTTCATTCTTTATCAGTTTGGCTTCATCTTCAAGTTCGCGGTAGCTGTGTCCGCTTCCGGTAAGCCCGTAAAAAACGCCCAGCACATCGCCGAAGTCATCATTCACAACAGAGGGACCGGCGCCTTCGGGCAGCTTGCTCTGTACGTCGCTTACTTTGCGGCGCAGTTTGTCCCAAAGTTGCTGCATTTCGTCGGCACGGGTTTCTTTCTTTACATAAACGGTGATTTTGGACAGTCCTGCACGGTTCTCCGTTTTCAGGTAATAGAGTTCGCCCAATGCCTGGATGGACTCTTCCAGTACATCCGTAACCTGTGACTGTACTTCCGAGGGAGAAGCTCCCGGATAGGGAGTCAATACCAGTGCCTGTTTAATGGTGAACGGAGCATCTTCCAGCTTGCCCATTTTGACGTACGCCAGCAATCCGCCTGCCAATACTAATGCCAACAGCAGGATTGTGACGGGCTTTTTCGATAAAAAGTATTTTACCAGTTTCATAATTACTTGTCTTTAGAGGTAATGTCTACTTTCATGCCGTCCGAGAGGAAACGCAGACCGCTTGTTGCGAGGGTTTCTCCTATTTGCAGTCCGTCTGCAATCTGTACCAGTCCGTCGGGCAGCAATTTGGCTACTGTTACTTTGCGGCGGCTGACTTGCGATGTGGCAGGATTAACCACCCATACATAATCGCCCGTGGAAGGCCGGTGACAGAGTGCCGCCTGGGAGATGCAGAAACCGGCGGCACTCTCTGCCTGCGGTGTGTCCAGAATCGCTTTGCCGGACATGCCTGCAAGCAGTTTACCACCTTCATTGGGCAATATGGCTGTAAGCAGATAGGACAGATTGTTGCGGGTAGTGCCTTTGGACACTTCTATGACCTTGGCCCGGTAGGTCTGTCCGGGGATGGCGTCGAAGCATATCCGTATGCTGTCCGATGACTGTGCCGCATAGGCTATTTCCTGCGGTACATATATTTCTATCCTTAGCTGATGTATGTCGATAAGGGATACGACCGGCTGGGTTGCCTTGACATCCTGGAATTTTTCGATGTACACTTCACCTACATATCCGGTGAAAGGGGCTGTAAGGCGGGTATCTTCCAGTTCGCATACGGCGGTATCAAAGGCTGTTTTGGCGGAGATATAATCGGCTTTTGCCTTTTCGTAGGTGCTGGCGGAGATGTTCTCTTTCCGGTATAGCGCCTCTATGCGTTCGAATTCGGCCTTGCTTTGGCGGTAAACGGCTTCGGCGCGTTCTTTGCGGATGCGGAAATCGCGCGGGTCTATCTCTGCAATGATGTTTCCTTGTTCGTATCGGTTACCGGCATACACGTCGAAGCGGTCGATAGGCCCGCCTACCCGGAATGACAGTTCGCTGGTGCGGAACGGCCGGGCTATGAAAGGGAACTCTTTATTGCCGTTTTGGGGCAATGCAGTAACTTGGGAAGTGCTGACTGACAGCTCTTGCTTGTCTTGGGTATCCTTGCCGCCGCAAGCATGGAACAGCAGGGCAAGAACAGACAATAGGATAACGGGTACTTTTGTTCTCATATATATATCATTCTGATTTTTTTCCAAAAGTACGGAAGGACACACTGTTTTGCCGGGAAATAATTTCCGAAGCCGGGAAACTTAACGCTGGAAAAGGGGAAATAAGGGATAAAAGGGGGATGGACCAAAAACGGGAAGAGGCTGATTTGTTTCTTTTCAGGCACGGAATTACGCGGGAAAAAGATAGAGCAAAACCTGGTGGCAGAAGGTAGAAAAGAACAAAGCGGAGTGAAGGCAAACAGCCTGCTCCGCTTTAAATAAAAAGACATTGAAAAGGGTATTGCAAAGAATAGTTTAGTTCTCGTCCGTTTTAAAGTCAATGGTTTTGTAATATTCGCCGTCGTGCAAACTTTTTACGCGGATATTGAGTCCGGTTTTTCCGGGTATCCGGTCTGCTATCTTATCCAGTTTGAACGAGACAAGCCCTTGTCCCGGCATGAGCGGCTCGTCACCGTAAGCATTCTGGCGGAATTCCAGCGTAATATATCCCTCTTTGTCATTCTTGCCGTCGGATGCTTCGTTGACTATGAGGTTCAGCATATGTTTTTTATCATTGCTGTTGCTGTGGTATAGCTGGTATTGGATGTTCAGGTAGTTGTCCGTAATCCACATATTGTTGATGTTGATGCGGTCGTCGCCGATGCTGTCGGCCTTTTCGGCAGGCATGAAATAAATGTCTTTGGTAAGGATATTCTCTACATGGTTGATTTTGGCATTGTAATCGTAGCCGGTTACTTCTTCATCCAGCAGGTTGAAATATACAAAGGCGCGCTGTCCTTCCACCAGAGTGTAGTTATCCACTTGGGCAGTGTCACCGGGAAACATTTTGGTTCCTTCATCGAGTGCGAAGTAGTAGTCTTTTCCGTCAATTATTCGCACTGTGCCGATGGCGAGCAACGGGTGTTCGTCATCATCCCAATCGTCCAGGCAGGATTGCAGTACGGGGGTGGCGATGAACAACAGCAGAAATGCGGCTAATATCGTTCTGAACTTTTTCATAAGTAGAGGTTTTGTTATTGGTTCTGTTTTAGGTTTTGTATTCAGAAAATGCCGGGATTGCACAAATACTGCTTATAAGAATGTTAAAGAAAATAAAGAATAAATTTCCTATCTGCCGGATGCAGTATTTTTGTGCCCGTTGCATTTATAAGGTAAACACGTGTTAAAAGAGAGGATGGAAGAACAGGTATTGGCAGAACGTTGCAGGCAAGGCGACAACCTTGCCCGCAAAGAACTGTACGAACAGTATGCGGGGCGGATGCTCGGCGTATGTTTGCGTTACGCCGGTGACCGGGAAACTGCACAGGATTTGATGCATGACGGTTTCCTGAAGCTCTTCGACTCTTTCGATAAGTTCACGTGGCGGGGAGAGGGTTCTTTGCGGGCTTGGATGGAACGTGTAATGGTGAATACGGTATTGCAGTATTTGCGGAAGAATGATGTGATGAGCCAGTCCGCTGCCCTGGACGATGTGCCGGAGACGTATGAGGAGCCGGATGCTTCGTCGGTGGATACTATTCCTCAAAAGGTATTGATGCAGTTTATAAGCGAGCTTCCCGCCGGTTATCGTACCGTATTCAACCTGTTTGTTTTTGAAGATAAATCTCATAAGGAGATTGCCCGGTTGCTGGGTATTAACGAAAAGTCATCGGCTTCACAACTGGTACGTGCCAAAGCTGCTTTGGCTGCCAAGGTGAAGGAGTGGATGAAAAGAAACGCATAAATGGAGAAACGTATGGAAGATGAATTGTGGATGCGAAAAATAAAGGAGCGGTTGGACGATTATTCCGAACCGCTGCCCGTTTCCGGCTGGGAACGGCTTGAGAAGGATTTGTCCGTTTCGAAGCCTCCGGTAGCCGGAAAACGGCGGATTATACCTTTCCGCCGCTGGGCTGTAGCTGCGGCTGCGGCACTGCTCGTTGCGGTGTCGTCGGTGAGTGTATGGCTGCTCCAAATCCCTGTGGGAGAGGAGATGCGGAATATGACTGCACCGGCATTGGCTGCCGTGCCGGACAAGCTACCGGAGCAACAGACGCCTTCAGTACGGACAGAGATAACAGAACCCGACTATCGCGCACAGAAACAGGAATCTCCGGCGGATACGAACCGGCGTTCCTTGCTGGCACAACAACTGAATACCGTAGATGAAACGGAGCGGGAAACGGTCATCCAATCCTTGGGCGCAGAGCAGGAAGTTCAGACTGGGAACGCACAGGAACCGACTGCGGAGTCGGCACGGGTAAATCAGGAAGTAGCAGAAGAAGAGAGAAGGGAAGAGGAACGTACGGAAAAGATTGAGCGCCGCCGCCCGTCCGGCAGAGACAAATTGCATTTGCCGGTTGGCGGAGCGAAGCGGGAGCAGTCGCGTGGCTGGTCGGTCGGATTGGCAGTAGGAAATACGGGCGGATTGATTTCGGGAAGCAGTATAAGTGAAAGCGGGCTGCTTCAAAACGGACAGAACTTCGGTGTTTCCGGCGGAAGGGTAGACCTCACCACAATGTCTGACGGGATAATGGAAGTGCCGGAAGGGCAGGAGCTTGTCTTTAAAGATGGCATACCTTATCTGCAGAGGAGTTCCGGACAGGTGGTGGACATAGACCATAAACAGCCATTGTCTTTCGGCTTCTCGGTACGTAAAGGGCTTGCACGGGGTTTCTCCGTGGAAACGGGCTTGACGTATACGTACCTCGCTTCGGATGTGAAATTTGCCGGAAGTTCGGAAACGGTCAGCCAGAAATTGCATTATTTGGGTATTCCTTTGCGTGCCAACTGGAACTTTGTAGATAAGAAGTCCTTTATCATGTATGTTTCTGCCGGCGGCGCCATGGAAAAATGCGTTTACGGAAAAATAGGGAGCAAAAACGAAACCGTGAAACCGTTGCAATTCTCTGTAATGGGAGCTGTGGGTGCACAGTATAATATAAGTAGCAGAGTCGGCATTTATGTAGAACCGGGAGTGTCTTATTTCTTTGACGATGGTTCGGACATTGAGACTATACGAAAAGAAAATCCCTGCAACTTTACCTTGCAGGGTGGAGTACGGTTGACTTACTGATTAAATTGAGAGTTGAGAATCAATTCTCAATTTACCACTACTGTGGGAAAGTACTCTTTAAAGAGTTTTTCGGCTCGTTCCAGTTGTGCGGGGGTATTCTCTACTACTTCTTTTAACTGATAATCCCAGCCCATAGCTTCGTATTTATGCACCCCTAAGCGGTGGTAGGGAAGTATTTCCACCCGTTGTATGCTTTGGTATTTGCCGAGCTGTTCGCCCATGTTGCGTATGTCTTCTTCAAAATCACTATATCCCGGTACCAGGACATAGCGCAGCCAAAACGGATGTCCCTGTTGTTCCAGCCAGGCAGCGGTGCGCAGGGTTTGTTCGTTGCTGCGTCCGGTCAGGGTACAGTGGCGTTCGGGATTGAATTCTTTGATATCGAGCAATACCAAGTCCGTCAGACTTAACAATTCCTCAACTTTGTCGTTCCAGATTCCGCCGTTGGTGTCAAGACAGATGTGGATGCCGTTTGCTTTCAAGTCTTTGAACAGTGGTATCAATGCCTCTGCCTGCAAGGTAGGTTCACCGCCGGAGAAAGTAATTCCCCCTTTTTTTCCGAAGAAAGCTTTTTGGCTGACAGCCATTTGCAGGATTTCACCGGCAGGAGTAGGAGTACCGCCCTTTACATCTATTGTATCGGGGTTGGCACAATACAGGCAACGGAAAGGACAGCCCTGAAGGAATACGACAAGCCGAAGCCCCGGACCATCGAAAGTGCCCATTGATTCGTATGAATGAACATTAATCATAAATAGTGTATTATAAGCAAAGAATGTAGTAAAAAAGAAAGCACGGACTACAGGGGTGTTACTCCGGATTTTTGCTTAATCCGTGAAATCCGTGTAATCCGTGCTTTAAAAGGTTATGTATCCGTTTTACCGATTACATTCTTTCGTGGAAACTGCGGCTGATAACTTCCAGTTGGTGTTCGCGGCTCAGTTTCACGAAGTTTACGGCATATCCGGAAACGCGGATGGTGAGTTGCGGATATTTCTCCGGATGTTCCATGGCGTCTTCCAGCATTTCACGGTTCAGCACGTTCACGTTGAGGTGGTGTGCACCTTTGGTGAAGTAACCGTCCATCATGGTAACCAGATTCTCTACGCGTTCCTCGGCAGTGGGACCCAATGATTTCGGAACGATGGAGAATGTGTTGCTGATACCGTCCTGTGAGTCGCGGTAGCGCAGTTTGGCTACGGAACTTAAAGAGGCGATGGCACCGTTCTTGTCGCGTCCGTGCATCGGGTTGGCTCCCGGAGCGAAAGCAACGCCTTTGGCGCGTCCGTCGGGAGTGGCTCCGGTCTTCTTACCGTACATCACGTTGGAAGTGATAGTCAGCAGTGACAGGGTAGGACGGGCGTTCTTGTAAACGGGCAGCTTCTTCAGCTCTTCGCTGAAGTAGTACACCAGATCTACACCAAGGTGGTCTACACGGTCGTCGTTGTTGCCGAAGCACGGGAAAGAACCTTCGATGTCGAAACCTTCCGTCAGGCCGATGTCGTTACGGCGTGCCGTTACTTTAGCGTATTTGATGGCAGACAATGAGTCGATGGCAATGGAAAGTCCGGCTACGCCGTATGCAAGGTTAATGCGCGGGTCTGTATCTACGAATGCCATTTGGGCTTTTTCGTAATAATACTTGTCGTGCATGTAGTGGATGATGTTCATTGCTTCGTTGTAAACGCGGGCAATCTCCGTCAGCACTTTCTTGTAGTTGTTCATTACCTCTTCAAAGTTCAGCGTATCGTGAGTCAGCACGGGGATACCTTTCACCATTACAGTTCCGGTGTTTTCGCAACGTCCGCCGTTGATGGCAAGCAGCAATGCTTTGGCAAGGTTGGCGCGTGCGCCGAAGAACTGGATTTGCTTACCGATGGCCTGGTAGGATACGCAGCAGGCGATACCGTAGTCGTCGCAGTTGCGTACCTCGCGCATCAGGTTGTCGTTCTCGTACTGGATAGAGCTGGTATCTACGGATACTTTGGCACAGAATTCCTTGAAACCTTCCGGCAGTTCGGGACTCCACAGCACAGTCATGTTAGGCTCGGGAGACGGGCCGAGGTTGTACAATGTTTGCAGGAAGCGGAAAGAGGTTTTTGTCACCTTTACGCGACCGTCGTTGAAGCGTCCGCCGATAGCTTCGGTAACCCAGGTAGGGTCTCCGGCGAAGATGTCATTGTAGGATTGCATACGCAGGTGGCGTACCATGCGCAGTTTGATGATGAACTGGTCAATCAGCTCCTGTGCAAAAGTTTCGTCAATCTTACCGTGAGCCAAATCATATTCAATGAAAATGTCAAGGAATGAAGATACATTACCCAATGACATGGCGGCACCGTCTTGTTCTTTTACAGCGGCAAGGTATGCCATGTATACCCACTGTACGGCTTCCTGAGCAGATGTGGCAGGGTGGCTGAGGTCGAGGCCGTAGTATTCGCCCATGGTCTTGATGTCCTTCAAGGCCTTGATTTGCTCTGCCACTTCTTCGCGCAGGCGGATGCGTGCTTCGGTCATAGGACCGGTCAGGTGGCGCAAGTCTTCCTGTTTGGCTTCGATGAGGCGGTCGATACCGTACAATGCCAGACGGCGGTAGTCACCGATGATACGTCCGCGTGCATAGTTGTCGGGAAGTCCGGTGAGGAAGCCCAATGAACGGAACGAACGGATTTCTTCGGTATATACATCGAATACGCCGTCGTTGTGTGTTTTGCGGTAGTGTGTAAAGATGTCTTTTACTTTATCGTCTACCTCCACGCCGTTTTCGCGGCATGCTTTTGCCACTACATTGATGCCGCCGAAAGGTTTGATGGCGCGTCTCAGCAGTTCATCTGTCTGCAAGCCTACGATAAGTTCGTTCTCCTTATCTATATAGCCTGCTTTGTGGGAAGTGATGGTAGATACTGTTGTATGATCTAATGAACGGACACCGTTATTGGCTCTTTCTTCTTCCAGTGCTTTCAGACAGAGGTTCCAGATATGCTTGGTGCGCTCCGTTGGTCCTTGCAGGAAAGATGCGTCTCCGGTGTAGGACGTGATGTTTTTACTAACGAAATCACTTACATTGATTTCTTTGCTCCAAAGCCCGTCAATAAAGGTTTTGTTTAATTCCATAATGTTCTTTTAATAAAAGTGATTAGATATGTTATCCTTTAGAGCGCGCAAAATTACGGAAAAATTTCCGTAATTACACAATAATATGGAGGTTTTTTATGTTGAAGAGCATAAAATAGCTATTATTAGGTAGGAAGTACCACCGGGTATTGATTCGTGTCCGTCCGATTAATATCTGTACTCTTATCAACTATTATTATTTATGCTGAAATCTATTCGTCCCACAATAATTTCCCTTTCGTTCGACAGCTGTTTTATTTTCGTCCGACAGCTGTTGGACGAAAATAAAACAGCTGTCGGACGAAAAGATTTTAGTAACATTTTATTAGTTCCTTTTATGCCGTATTTTTAGTTTTTACGGATATGTGAATTATTTTATTCCGGATTTGTTTGCGAATTAAAAAAGAAGCGCTATCTTTGCACCGCTTTAAGAGAAAAGCACTTCTTGAAAAAGAAGTTTTGGAGAGGTGGCAGAGTGGTCGATTGCGGCGGTCTTGAAAACCGTTGTGCTGCGAGGCACCCGGGGTTCGAATCCCTGTCTCTCCGCAATAAACATTGAAAATCAATGTTTTATAAAATAAACACCCGATTTTACACCCAAGAATGTAAAGTCGGGTGTTTTCTTATTTAAAGGGTTATGGGCTAATCCCCCTGCTTTTATACATTTCGTCTATTTTGTCTAATAATGAAGTGTTTGCCTTTCGTTGCTCCATTTTGCTTCTCAACGATTTTGCCTTTTTCGCTTTTCCTGTCGCAAGGCACAACATATACAAGCCGATAGGGGTAGCCCAAAAGACTTTTTGTTTAGACCTGACATGAAACAGTTTAATTAGGAAAGTGTGTATTGAGTGATTGTCCTCTATTAAATCCCATAAATCATTCAAGCATTGATGTTGTTTTAATAAGGGCAAGACTCTATTCTGTAGTATAGAGCAAATCAAATCTTTTATTGGTGAGCAATCTTGATTTGGGTGCAAAATGAACCAATAATCCTCTTTTCCAATAAAATTCCCTATACGAGTTCTTATCGGACAGGAATTTTCCAAAGGAAAATCACAGACCTCATTAAACAAACACATTGCATAATCACCCCAAGTTACACCAATGTTGATTGTGAATTGCCATGTGTTTGAAGAATCATCAAATCCCCATCTGTCTTTTTTGCATATTGATACACCAATCTAATTCTCCTACATGAGCATAAAAGTTATTGCCGTTTTTCTTAAACTCAGCGGATTTTAAAATAGGTGCTATACCTTCTTTGATAATATCGCAGAATTGTTTCTTAATATTTAGTTTTTCTTCTTCTGTCATATTAACCTAGACTTTATTCATTGGAGAAATATCTGTTTATGATTGATTTCTTAATACTCTTTCTTCTTTTTATCGAACGGATATTCATCGTTCCATGAATTTTCTTTTATAGTATAGATGTAGTTTCTATCTTCAAAGACTTCATCGCTAATTTGATGAAAAGTAGCGGCGTTAATGTCATTTAGTTGCTTCCTGTCAAAGAATACATACTGTTTGTCGGTTGCAATACGCCCGTAAAAATAGAACGTGGCATTTTCTACATCTAATGAGTCTTTGAGGAAAGGTTCTCCATTCAAGAAGAGCATATCATTAACTAAATATTTGCCGACACCGATTTCCTCAAAACGTTTAATATCTATATTCCGAACGATTACAGAATCACCATAAATAACATTTCTGCCATTGCGGAAATATTGATACCCCGGCTCAACAGGATGTTGCAAGGAATCTATACGCTGTAGTTCCCACTGTCCTGTTTTAGAATTAGGTACAGTCTGATAGACATAGTTCTTGTCTATAAACCAATCCTCGCCTATAATCCTAAAACTGTTTCTATCGACATCAGTTCTCTTATCATTGTAGTAAACGTAATTTTTGTCTCGTATCCACTCATCCGACCTGCGGCCAAGACGATACACGAAATATTCGGCAGTTTCAGCATCTATGCTGCTATGGGAAGGTCTTATGAATGAACTGCTGCTGGAGAAATCGCGGATATAGACATTGTTTTTATCACACGCAACTCCGTTGGCATTGATATGGAATGTTTTGGCATCTACGTTTTCTATCAACTTGCTTCCAAACCAGACATGTGTTGCATCCTTTGCCAAGTTGTCATCTAATACCATAAATGTTGCCTTGTCCACGTCTTTGAGGTATCCCCAATTACCGTAATTGATCAGGTTTAGCGAATGTTCAACAGAGATATAGTATATGCCTCTGATATTTTGATAGTAGGTATAATAATCACTGTTAACTTTATGACCTCTGGGTATAGGGAAGCCAAAAGACAACAATGCAAAAACATATAGGCCAATTATAGAAGCTGTGATAATTGCTATTTTGGAATACCTTTTCATTATATATTTCCTATTTTGAAATCCGATAACAAAATTACAAAAAAAGTACCGTTTATCAGTCATTTATGGACGGTACTTTTTTGTTTCTCAATGCAATATCCGATTACAGTTTCATCCCCCTGCTTTTCCTTTGCGGCTGTATGGGACAGCGAATGTTCTGCCTTAATTTGTTGAACTGTTCCTTGAACCATTCGCCAATCGGTTGCCTGTTTATGGTCAGCATCAGTTTGTTGTCATCAGTCGGATTCTTTTCCACCTTGAAAACATCGTTCTTGATGTCAAACTTCCGTCTGTGTTCTTCGGAATAAATCCTGCCATTGCACCTAATAGCCTCTTTCTTTGTCAGTAGGCTCTCTATCATTTCTTTGGTGAAGCCGATAGCTGCGCACAGCTTTTCCATTCTCAGCATCTCCCTAAGCATCGGGAACCATTTGAATGCCTTTTCAAGAATAGTATTCAGCCGTGATATTTCCTTGTCTTTGGCTTCAAGTTCCTGCTTGTGTATTCCTTGCAGATTACGTATATGCCTGCCGTGCTGTTCCTGCATGTGCTGCATTTGGGCTTTCAAGTCATCAATTCCCTTGTCCCGTTTGGCAATTTCCTGACGCAATTCGTCATTGGACTGCTCCAGTTTCTTCATTTTTCCACTACCGAAAAGAGAACCCACTCCGCTTGCTATAACCGTGGCAGCATCGGTAGCCGCGCTTTTGAGCTTGTCCGTGCGTATCTCCGATTTTACCTGTCTGAGTTCCTGTTCGGCAAGGTTTACCTGCTGTTCCTTATGCCGCTTTATGGCTTCTATACGTTGCAGTTCGGCGTTCTGTTTCTCAATGATGAAGTCGTTCCGTTCCAGATGTTCTTTGCCTGTTACGGCTTTTGACTTACCACGCTCCATCAGAAGGATGTCGGATGCCAAGGTCTGCATCTGCATCATGTCATCGTCATTGAGTTTGCGGCTCTTGCCTGTATCGTGGTTCATCCAGTCGAATACGATATGCGCATGGTAATTCGGCTTAAACCACCTTTTACCTACCTTGAAACTCTCCCTGTCCTCCGGGTCAGGCTGTCCGTTCAGCCAATGTCCTTCATCTTTGTGCAGGAAGATTTGGAGCGGAGTGATGCCCCAGCGTTTTTGGCATTCTTCGCCAAATCTACGCACATCCGCCAGTGTCGTGTCCGGTCTGACGAGCAACACGCCCTCACGTATGGGTGAACATCCCGCCACTTTGATAATCTTGCCGTTCTTCCCTTTGCGCTCACGCTCTTTTTCCTGCATGGCACGACCAGTCTTTTCCTTGACCATCCGTTTGATGTCCTCATAGTGCGCCTGCAATTCGGGATTGCCGAAGTCCGGGTTTATCCACTGCTCGTTATTCGCAGAGAGTTCGGATACCACATATACCTTGGATTTTCCGATGTTGCGCATATACTCGGCAGTTCTCCGGTTATGAGCCTCGCTCGATGCTACATTGCAAGGCTTGATATGTATGCTTGATTTTGTTGCCATCTTTTCAATTTTTGATTCGGTTATTACTAATTTTGTTTGCTGCTTTCCGCTCATAACCGCAGGGGGTTCTTAGGGGTGTAACCCATAAGCGGAGATTGCAAAGAGAGGGTCACTCTTTGCTCGGGGTTCTCAGGGGTGAAACGCCCTGAGTGGGTCATTAGGGCAAAGCCCTAATCCCCTCGGGAGAGCCCACAACTACGAAAGCGGAGCGTGTAGTTATAGTGGGCTATAACCGGAAGCCGTTCTTCTTCTCCGGTGATTGGCTGCGCACCCCTTTGGCGGACTGGAGCTGCCTTTTTCTTTCAATCTGTTTCTGTAAGTATTCGTTCAGGTCTTTGCATCCGCAGTAGATTTGTGAAGCGTCCCGTATATGCCGTGTGCTTTCATATTCCTTGCGGATTTGCTGAAGTGCTTCCATTCCTGCACGGTCATTGTCAAAAAAACAGTGGATACGCTCATAGCTTCCCAACGGATAAAGCGCTTTGGAAACATTGGCAACAGAGTTCAGAATCATGTAGTCCTGCTTGTCGAATTCAGGGTATTGCGGACAGCTTTCGAGCCGTAGGGTCAGAAATGAGAGGTAGTCCATAAATCCCTCGAAAACGAAACACGTGCCCTTTGACTCTCCCGACTGTCTGATGTGGGATATTTCCTTCGGCGCGATACATCCCTTGAAATATCGGTTGCGGATTTCATAGCCGCCCGACATGTTGGGAAACGCAATGGCGAAGTACCGTTTGCCGTTGTGCGTAAACCGCGCTTCCTTACATTCTTTTTTCGCCAGTACCGGATTTATTCCCCTTTCCTGCAAGTAAGCGAGCAAGGCAGGAGAAGAAAGTGGCACGATTTCCAACTGTTGGAAACTCGGCTCTGTAAATGACTGCTTGCGAAAAGAGAAAGAAACGGGGCGCACGTGCGGTGCCTGTTCCTCTATGCGTTTCAAAAGGTACGGCACGCTGTCCGTTGCATAGAGGTGCGAAGCCAGCGCGATGATGTTGCCGCCCTTGCCGAGCGCAAAATCGTACCATTGGTTCCGCTCGGTGTTCACCTTGAACGAGGCTTCGGTTTCTTCCCTGAACGGCGATTTGTACCAAAGATTGATGCCCTGCCGCTTCACCGGGCTATATCCCAAGCTGTGAAGGTATTCTTCCAGTCTGATTTGTTTTGCTGTCTGTATGTCCATAAATAATTGTCTTTAACGGTTATTGCTTGTTTTTCTTTTCGCCAGTACCTTTTCATTTAGGTTACTGGCAGTATAATCACTTCACTTTATTGTCGTATATATAGAATACGGCTTAAAGTGAAGCGGTTTGATGTGTCCCTGCAACCACTTCGCTTTATCCTAATATATAGACCCGGAGAATAAAGTGAAGTGATTGCAGGAAGCGTGTCAATAATGGAAATCCGGTTCGTACCTGTACTTCCTGCCGTTCTCCTGCACTATCATCCGTTTGTTCTTCAACACTGTGATGAGTTTGACCAGCTTGTTGTCGCTTAACGGAACACCTACCAAGGCATACGACTCTTTCAATGCTTTGCTCAGTTCCTTATATCCATATTCGTCCTGCAACGAAAATGCGGCTTCCAGTGCTATCCGGTGTTGTTGCTCGGAAATGTCCTTGCAGGCATCGAACCTTTCACCTTGGGGTCTGCCGGGTGCTTTGGCTTCTGTCTGGTAATCCTCTATCAGTTCGGGCAGTGCCCTGTCATTGATGCGGAAGGCAAACGGCTCGAAATCCATCGCTCGGATGTGCATGGCGGAAACCTTGCTTATGTTCCCGTTGCTCTTGTCCTTTTCAACGAGCAGCACGGTTTCAGCCTTGTTGTTCAGTTCCGTGCCGATATGTCCCCTCGCGTTCTCATCCCCCTTGTTCTGGTGGAGTATCGTGTGGATATGTATCTGCCTGTCGTCCGTCCACTGCATCAGTTTCGATATGATGCGTGTCGATTCGCTGGGGCTGTTGATGTCATACACCATGTCACGGATACCGTCTATCACCACCAGACCAAGGTTCGGCGTATGGTAGATTGCCTGTTCGACAATCCTTATGCGCTGCTCCGGCGTGTATTTCCGCAGGGCAAGGAACTCAAGGTTCTCGTTGTCCCTGTCATCGGGCAGCCCTGCCATGCGCATGATGCGTTCCATCACATTCAGGCAGTGGTGAGGGCTTTGCTCCGTATCGACATACAGCACTTTCCGCTTGGCTTCGGGAAGCTCAGCCACATACCTGAGCACCGTGCCGTTCTTCAAAGCCGCAGCCACGATAGCCGACACATTGAATGTCTTCTTGCTCTTGGCTTTGCCGATGGATGCGCTGAAATTTCCCAGCGTGCCGATTACAGAACCTTTCACGCTGAGGATTTCGGGCGCTTTCTCGTATTTTCCCGACAGGCTCAGCCGTGAGGCTTGCCAGAGGATTACCGCCTGTTCGTCCGATATTTCCCGGATGTCTTTCATATATTCCATAGCGATTCCTCCCGTTACTTGCGTCCGCCTGTTTTCTTTCCTGCCAGTTCAAGGGCAAGTTCCGCGTCCACGATAATCTTGCGCCCTATCTGGGTGATAGCCTTGTCTATCTTTCCGCTTTTCTTTATGCGGTTGGCGGTAGGCAGGCTGCACCCGAACAGCTTGGCTATGCCGAGTATGCCGTACACATATTTCCTGCTTGTGTCCGTTACGGGCTGCGGCTGCGCTTCTGTCTGACCGGAAGCGTGCCTGCTTAACATGATGAACTCTTCGCCTGTCATCTGCCAGACGGGTTTGGATAATAATTCTTGGATATTTGTCATCGTCCAATCTAATTAGTCGTTAAACAATCAGCCCTGCGCACTGGCTGTTATTTCTGTTCTCGAACGATGCAAAATTAGGTAGGGTTATGGGTGGTAAGGATGGGGATGGTATAATCCGAATATCGCTGTATCTTATTGAATATCAGAAAATAAAAATACCACTCAAAAATAAATTTGAGTGGTAAAAGTGGAACTTTCGTAAAATATCAGGATATGTCACCGATTATCTGAATATATGTTCCATTTCCTTGGCGAATTTCTGGTTGCTGTCACTGGGAAAATCGGAAACTGGCTCCTTGTACTTTGACTTGTAGTAGCTGTCATCAATACCCAGCAGTTTCAGTATCCCGTCTTTCCATTTTTCCCTGTCCTGTTTGGGGAGTTTCTCGCCCATCAGAAATATCAGATAGCATACACGTATTTTCTCTCTCGGTTTGATTTTCAGCTTGCAGTTACAGGGGTGCAGGTTCATATTGGCATAGAAATCCGGTGCGGAAATTTCCTCGAACTGTTCTCCAACACATACCTCATGAATGAGCGAAAGCAATTTCATGCTGAAATACTCTTGTTGTTCATCCGCCGCTTCCTGCTGACTGATTGGCTTGCCCGGCTCGTCCTGTCGGTTCCCGTCAGAAATGTATTTCTTCAATATATCCAGAAAAAGGCAGCTTTGGCGGTACATGTCCTCACAACGGTTCTTCATATATTGGAATGCCTCTTTCCTTGCTGCCTTTTGCTGGTCATAGAGTTCATTCAGTTTGGCTCTTTCCTTGTCATATTCAGCCTTGCAGCGTTCATATTCTTTTTCAGCCTGTTTTTCCTCTTCGGCAGTATGTTCCTTGTAGCCAATGGAATCATACCTGTTGTTGGCTTCATTCAGCGGTTTGCTCAGGCTCCTTGTTACATCCAGTTGGGCTTCAATTTCAAAGGAATACCTTTCCATGTGTCGATAGCAAGCACGCTCTACGGCACTATCACTCAACGGGCACACCTCATAAGCCTGTATGCTCTTTTCTATTTCGGTTTTCAGGCTGTTGAGTATCAAGGTGTATTGTTCTTTTTGCCTGTCAAGCACCAGTTCAAGGATAGCAGCCTCAAAAGACTTCATGTCATTGTATTCCTGACAGAAATCGGAAATGAATTTTTGCCTGTCAAAAGAGAAAACGCGATTGTCTATATAGTCCCTGTATATTCTGTTGAGTTCCCCGTATCGGGGAATCATCGTCTGTATCTTGTCTGCCATAAGTGTCCTACTTTTGTTTGTTCTTTTCATTGTCAAGAAGCATCGTCAGTTCTTCTTCCACCTGTTCTATGCTCGGCAACGCCGATTTCAGGTTCTCCGGCACAGCCTTGCTGAGCTGATAATCGCTGATGCCGATAGGCTGGTCATAGCCTGTCAGTGCATATTGTGCTACAATCTCATCCTTGCCCTTGCATAGCAGCAACCCGATGGTCTTGTTGTCATTCTCTCCCCTCAGTTTGTCATCCACCACATTGATGTAGAAGTTTAACTGTCCGGCATATTCCGGTTTGAACGGGGTCGCTTTCAGTTCCACGACCACATAGGCATGAAGTTTTATGTTATACAGGATTAAGTCGGCATAGAAATCGCTGTCGCCAATCTGGAAATGCTTCTGTCTTGCGACAAAGGCGAATCCGTTGCCCATTTCCAAAAGATAACGGGTGACGTGCTTCACCAGTTGTTCCTCTATGTCCCTTTCGTCCGCACGTTCTTTGGCTCCTGCCAAGTCAAAGATATACGGGTCTTTCAACAGGTAGTTGGCAAGGTCGCTTTGGGGTGCAGGAAGCGTGGTGGTAAAATTATTGACCTTGCAGCTGTTGATTTGCCGTTCAAACAATTTGCTTTCAATCTGCATTTTAAGGACATTGCTGCTCCAGCCCATTTCCACGGATTGTTTCATATACCAGTATTCCACACCCAACGGAAGCGAACTGTTGAGCATGACCATTTGGCTTGCCCAATTAATTCTTGCCACAGGCGATGCAAGGAACAGTTTTTCTATATCTCCGATGTCTGTTCTATAAATGGCAGATACGGTTTTTGCCACATTCTGAATTTGCGCAGGAACTTCCTGCGTAAATTCTAATTCTCGAAAATCAACTGATTGTATTTGCGCAGTAAGCTCCTGCGTAAATTGCCCGTTGTTTAATTTCAAGACTTCATCTGTTACATTCCGTATGTTTGGAAGCGACAGCCTTGCATCCGTTTCAATAAAACATCGTAGTACGCTCAATGGATACGACCTTGCGAATTGGCACATATAAGTAAGGTTGCGTTCCGAATATCCTTTCTTTTCGGGATAATTGAACCGTATCGCTTGCGCCAGTTTCTTGATGACCTTGCCGCCCCAGCCTTGCAGGTTCTGATGGTACAATATGTAATTGCCCATCTTCCAGTAATGGAACAGCATCTGCGCATTGGCGGCACTGATGAGCCGGACTTGCGCCTGCTCTATTTCTGACCCGATGGCATTGACAAAAGCCTCGAAACTTCTTTTCTCTATGTTGTTGTCGTTGTTGCTCATTGTTGTATGTTTTGAAAGTCACAAAGGTAAGCCCAATAACAGGCATTTCATGAAACTTGCTGATTGTTTTTACAGTTGGTTGAATTTATTCATTGCATTTGCCTTGATGTCATCTGCTATGTCAATATAAGGTTTCATGGCTTTATAATCGCTGTGTCCCGTCCATTTCATGACCACTTGTGCCGGAATACCGAGAGCCAAGGCGTTACAGATGAATGTCCTTCGTCCGGCGTGAGTGCTTAACAGTGCGTATTTAGGTGTCACTTCATCTATACGCTCATTTCCTTTATAATATGTTTCCCTTACAGGCTCGTTGATTTCGGCAAGCTCGCCCAACTCTTTCAGATAATCATTCATTTTCTGATTGCTGATGACTGGCAGTGCCATGTTGTTCTCAAAGTGAATGTCCTTGTATTTTTCAAGTATGGCTTTGCTGTATTTGTTCAGCTCTATGTTTAGGCTGTCCGCCGTTTTGACGGTAGTAACTTCTATGTGGTCGGATTTGACGTCACTTCGCTTCAAGTTACGGACATCTGAATACCTTAGACTTGTGAAACAACAGAACAGGAAAACATCCCGGACACGTTCCAGATATTGTTTGTCTTTGGGTATCTGATAGTCTTTCAGTCTATTCAATTCTTCCCATGTCAGAAAGATTACTTTCTTTGAGGTGGTTTTCAATTTTGGTTTGAATGTATCGTATGCAATGTTTTGATTATATCCCTTTTTGAAACTCCATCGCAGGAACCATTTGAGGAATCCTATCTGTTTGCCGATGGTACTGTTTCTCATGTCTTTTTTGTCACGCAAGAAGTTTACATACTCGTTTAGTCCGAACTCATCGAAATACTCAAAAGTCACATCTTCTTTGAACTCTTTCAGGTGATTTTTTACGGCTGCAAATTTTTCGTATGTGGATTCTGTCCAGTTGTTCTGATTGCCACATTCCTTGACAAACTCATCAAATATCTCCCAAAAACTTATTTTAGTATCTTCCTGCTGCTCCTCGTTGTTATTTTTCATTTTCAGATTGAACGCATCTTTTAACTGTTGGGTGGTCGGCATGGTTTCCTGTACCTCAAATTCTTTGAATACGTTTTGAATTTCGGCATAGTATCTTAGCAAATCCGCATTGATTTCGGATGCGCTTTGCTTTAATTTATTGGTACATCCGTTCTTTACACGCTGCTTGTCTGCATCCCACTTGGCTATATCAATGCGGTAGCCGGTTGTAAACTCGATGCGATGGCTTGCGTATATGACACGCATACGGATGGGTACGTTCTCCACGATTGGAACGCCGTTCTTTTTGCGGCTTTCAGGTGCAAAAATGATGTTTCGTTTGATGTTCATGACTGGGTGTATTTGAAATTCCGCACCCAAATATACACCCAAAAATTGAAATAGCGAGCGATATTCGATAATATTTAGATTTAATTATGATTGTAATAAGTTGGTTATTAATAGGTATTTGCAATTGTGTGATATTTTGAGATAGCAAAGGTTCAAGAGCCTCTCTCTCCGCTGGAAAGAATTGCAAAACAAAGAAAATCCCTGTAAATTAATACTTTACAGGTTTTCTTTTTTGGCACATAGCAAAATAAGCATAAAAAAAAGGGCTCAGTAGCTTTTTAGTGGGGATACGCATATAGCATTAGCAATGTGGAATAGAAAGAACTTCTTGTCAGCTACACCGCTAAGGTTTGCTCTGAACAATTTGATTTTGGCATTGAAAGATTCTGCTTTCGCATTTGAAGAACGGTGGTTGTAGAAATTGAGTATTTCATCATAGTGTTCATAAAAAGTAGCAGCAATGACGTTCAATGAACGCATCCCTGCATCTTCTACTTTGTTATACCATCGTGCCATAGCCAGATATGCAGCATCCTTTATGGTATTCTTTGAGAATATCATCCGCAGGGAATGGCACAAACCATATGCTTTCTTGATATCAGGATATTCTTCAAATAGGATGGCTGCTCTTTGTTTCTGTCTTTCTGTCCATTTATCGGCTGACTTGAAAAGCAAATACCGAGAACGTATAAGCAATTCCCTACGAGTATCACCATTGGAATATCGGTATGGGATATAATCTTTGTTGTTCTGTTTTGCTTCCTCCATTTCCTCGTTGGCTTGCTGTATGGCATCCCAACAGTGTTTGATGCGTAATTCCTGCACGGCATCACAAGCTAATTTTTGAATGTGAAAACGGTCTATAACACGACCGGCTTTAGGAAATGCAGTCCGTACAATCTTGCGCATGGAGTCTGAAAGAACAAGTGTTACCTCTTTAACGGCATAGCGACTTTCCTCGTCAATTCGTTGCAGCACAGCTATTACATCCTCTGATTTAGTCCCTGCCACGGCAGCTACCAGGGAACACTCTCTCGTACAGGCATCGTGGTTGGTCACAAAGGTGTAAAGTTTACCGTTGGAGAGTGAGGTCTCGTCAATTGCCAAATGCGGTCCCATATTCTCCGGAAACAGCATCCATTCATCGGCATGAGATAGCTGCTCCCACTTGCGATATCCACTGAGGACCTCCTTATACTGTTTCTCAAATGTATGACAGTCTATATGATAGAATTCCTCGAGCGTACGGCAGGTTACCGGGGATGGTCTCCATACGTTTCTTTTAAAAAAGCTCCAAATTCTTTGGAGTATCGGGTCCCCTTGGCACAACGTTGAGGTCGATGGGAATACTAAAGATTTTGCCTGTGCTTAAGTCTGTCCAACGCCGGCGTCTGATCCTGAGAATTACCTTATGATCTCGTATGGGAAAGTCCGTCACATTTACAGCTTCCATAAAAAGGATCAACGTAACAATCTGAGGGATTTTATATTTAAGCATATAATTTAGCAAGTCTATATAAGAAAAAAGCTCTATCTCTTACTCCTCTGAACTGTGCTCTAAATGCTTTGATTTTAGCATTGAATGACTCTGCTGCGGCATTGG
>OJPB01000092.1_pt1 | contig 62066 bp, 40 predicted proteins | sample 1598391 | NCBI WGS metagenome assembly OJPB01 (sample SAMN03922452, study PRJEB24848) | human gut metagenome | isolation source: stool sample | host: Homo sapiens | place: Germany | collected 2009-11
AATACTTGATAAAAAACTCATTGGTGGCTTGTCTTGTCGGCTGTTGCGTTTCTCTCGCTTCAGCCGGCAACCCACCTTTCTTTACTACGGATGCCGTATTGAACGCGAAGGGGGAGCTATTAATGACACAGAAAGGAACGAGACATCTGGATATCTTTTCAGCGGACGGTAAGAGCTTGCTTCATTCGTTTCCGTTTGATGAGATCCCGACCGGATTGCTTCCGGATGGGGATAAGGTGTATGTGACGACCTTCGAGAACACCGGCCGCCTACAAGTTCTTTCCTTGGAATCGGGTAGGGTGGAAGCGGCCATACCGACGGGATCGGGAGCCTGCCATCCGATGTTCGGGCCGGATAAGAAACATATATATGTATGTAATCAGTTCGATAATTCGGTGGTCGAGGTAGATCCGGTGATGCGTAAGGTAGTCCGGAGCGTGAAAGTGTTGCGTGAGCCTAAATCGGCGGTATTCAGCAAGGATGGCAAGTATATGTTTGTTACGAATTTCCTGCCCGCACAACGGGCGGACGTGGATGTGGTGGCCGCTTGCGTATCGGTAATCGAGATGGATGGGTTTACGAAAGTGAAAGATATCCAATTGGCGAATGGTAGCAATGCCTTACGAGGGATGTGCATCACGCCGGACGGGAAATATATATACGTGTCTCATAACTTGGGACGATTCACGGTGCCTACTTCCCAGCTTCAACAAGGTTGGATGAACACGAGTGCTTTCAGCGTGATCGATGTGGCGAAGCAGGAATTCGTTGGGGCGGTATTGGTGGACGAGCCGGATCGTGGCGCTGCCGGTATCTGGAGTATCGCTTGCGATGACAAGCATATCTTTATCACGCATAGCGGTACGCATGAGGTAAGCGTGATCGATCATCCGGCGATGTTGGCGAAGTTTGAGTCTTATAAGGATAAGAGCCGTCTGGATTACGACTTGAATTTCTTGTATGGACTTCGTGAGCGAGTTCCCTTACAAGGAAACGGTCCCCGAAATTTTATATTTTCGGGAGATAAGTTGATAATCCCTACTTATTTCGCCGATATCTTGAATACCGTCGATATAAATACATTGGAGGTAACGGCTACCGACATGAATCCGGGTCGTACGGAAACGCCGGAGAACAAGGGCGAGAAATATTTTAACGATGCGAATCATTGTTATCAAGGCTGGCAGAGTTGTAATGGTTGCCATCCGGGGGATGCCCGTACGGACGGGATGAACTGGGACTTGATGAATGATGGAGTTGGTAACTCGAAGAATTGTAAGAGCATGTTGTATTCGCATGTGACTCCCCCAAGCATGATCTCGGGTGTTCGTGAGAGTGCGGAATATGCGGTACGTGCCGGTTTTAAGTTCATCCAGTTTTTTGAGCCAGAAGAGGAAATGGCGAAATGTGTGGACGCTTATATGAAATCCTTGCGTCCGGTGCCTAGCCCGTATTTAGTAAATGGGGAATTATCGGATAAGGCGAAAGAGGGAAGAAAGGTGTTTGAGAAACTGAAATGTGGCGAGTGTCATAGCGGTCCTTATTATACGGATATGAAGATGCACCGTATCGGCGAGGATATCGAATTTGAGAAAGGGTGGGACACTCCTACTTTGATTGAGGTTTGGCGTACGGCTCCTTATCTGTTTGATGGGCGTGCGGCTACCATGGAAGAGGTGTTCGAGGTCCATAAGCATGGTATCGATAAAAAGGTCTCCAAGAAAGATATCGAGGCATTAACGGAATATGTAAACTCCCTGTAAAATAAAAGGATATGAATTATTGTGAGAAAATACATTATACGATATTAAACACTGAGCCGGCTGAGTTCGCGGTTATGGTGGACGATCTATTGTCTCAATTACCTCAAAACGAGGTGATCATGAGACTGGCCTTTTTCGGTACTCCGGGTACGAATGAGGAATACGTGGCACGCCGGGTTTTGCTGCGGGAGAAAATCCGTCGGTATTATGGGGATTGCGAACCGGCTTTGAGCTATGTCTCCCAACCGCCGCTGAACGCTCCTTTGCTGATGGAGGTACATAGCTATGTGCCCGATGCGCAGGATCGGATTACTTTCCGTCATTATCAAGGTGTTCCTTATGTCTTGTTGGAGAATGCCTCGGGACGTTTCCTTTTTGCCGGCGGTTTTCAAGGGGATGTACTCCATTTTGGTATAGAGCCTCAGTCGGTGGAAGCTTTCCGGTTATTGGGGGATGTGCTTCGTCGGGAGGGTTTTCCGTTGAATAGCATTATCCGTCAGTGGAATTATATCGAGCGTATAACAGCTTTCGACGGTCAGGATCAGCATTATCAAGCGTTTAATAACGCCCGGTCTGATTTTTATAGTAAAACGGAATGGACGAATGGTTATCCTGCCGCTACGGGTATCGGGGCGAATCTGGGAGGTATCTTGATTGATGTGGATGCTGTCGTATTTACTACGCCGGACGCTTTCGCTACGCCGATCGATAATAAGTTGCAGGTGGCTGCCCATGCGTATTCGGAACAAGTACTGGAAGTTGCCCGACAAAAGAAGACGACCCCTAAGTTCGAGCGTGCCAAGAGTATGTCTTTTCAGGATCGTAAATTGATTTATATCTCCGGTACAGCCGCTATCCGTGGTGAGGAGAGCTTGAAGGGAGTAGGTCTGGAACGTCAGCTACGGATCACGATGGAAAATATAGCGGAACTGATCGCTGACGCTAAATTGGTTAAGTTACGAGTCTACTTGAAGAATAAATCCGACTACGAGGAGGCTGAGCGTTTGATGAATACCTACGGATTAAATATCCCGATCTCTTATATGTGGGCCGACGTTTGCCGGGATGAGTTATTGATCGAGATCGAGGGAATAGCGATACGTTGAAACAGATAGTACTAACAAATATACACAAAAACAAATGAGAAAAGGTTTGAACATGAAAATGGCGGCTATGGGATTGGCGTTGGCATCTATGGTCGCATGTACGGGAAAGACAACAACAGACGCTACTTGTTGCGCCGCTAACGGGGAGGGCAATTGTCCGGAAGGAACTTGCCGCAAAGAATGCACGAACGCATGTAATACTAACAATCAAAAAAATAAAACAATGGCTTATTCAAAGAAGTACACGAACGCCGATTTTTATAAAGACGGCAAGTTCCAACAAGATGTCGCTATGGAAGCGATGAAAGATATGTTTGCTTTCTACGATGTTCCTTTCACGGAGTTGATGGCGAAAGATATGTGGGTGACAGACTTTGGTTTGGGTGATTTCGAGAATGTAGGTATGGGGGGTATTTTCTGGATCAACGATCCGGAGTATAAGTATTTCGCTCACGCTATCTATTTGTTGCCGGGCCAGATGATTCCGGAACATGCTCACGTAAAGACTGACTTCCCGGCTAAACATGAGTCTTGGATGGTAGAGAAGGGTTGGGTATACAACTTCTCTGAGGTAGGTGACGAGACTCCGAACGCACCGGCTATCCCTGCTGGACACGGACCGATCAAGAGCAAGAATTTCGTGGTTCAGAAGGTCGGCGACGTATTACGTCTGAAGAAATTGGAGACATTCCACTTTATGATGGCAGGTCCGGAAGGCGCTATCGTAGATGAGTGGGCATGCTATCACGACAACGCTGGCTTACGTTTCACGAACCAGAAGGCCGCTTTATAAAAACCTCTAGGGTTATGCTTCGTAATTCTAAGGGTTGCCGATCGTGATCCTTAGGGTTTCAATAAACAACCTTCTAAATTTAAATTTAATACATGAATAAATACTATAATAAATACTATATAATGGTATCACTCTTGTTGTCGACCTCTCTTCTTGTTTCGGCAGGTCCGAAGCAAAAGAAGGTGGATAACTGGATTGACGCCTCAGTAAAACAAAAGTCTGAGCTTCGTGCCTCTTTGGTGAAGGCGAACATGCCGATCATGTCGGCTTGGATCAAGGCGAAGCAGAAGGCTGTCCCGATGTCCGCCGATTTGACGGGGCTGGATCAGTTGGTGCTTGTTACGGCCGCCGGACCGGATGGTACGGATTGGGATTGGGGTACATGGGCGAACGCCCGTTTAATCAAGGCGGACGGTAGTTCGGTTTGGTTGGATGAGTTAGATCCTGATTATTGGGTTTCTGGCTCGGGCAGTATCCGCAAGAATACGGATTTATACGGGAATCCTTTGTTGATCGGCGGTAAGAAATACGATCATAGTGTATTATGCCATGCCAATGGCGTGATGGTGTACAATATCAATAAGGAATATGTACGCTTCGAGGCTGAGGTGGGTTTGGCCGATCAGTCGACGGTAGGTAGTGTATTCTTCCGTATCATGAATGTTTTCCCGAAGGAGGAGGCCGCACGTTTGCTAGCCGCTTATCCGAAGGAATTGGGGGCCTTAAACGCTAATATCGATGGGTTGGAGAACTGGTTGACCGCCAGTGACGCTTCCGCCGAGCGTGATATTGTCTTGAATCTGGCTTCTCGTCTGAAAGACGCTGCGTATGTAAAGAACGCTGTTAAGCAGATCGAGACGGAAAAAGATATTGATACTCAGATCCGTGAGTATTTGAAACTTTATGAGAAAACTCAACGTATCTGTAATTTGCAGAGCGACTTGAGTTGGTTGAATATGGAGGCGATTCGTTTGGCTTTCAACGATATGAAAAAGTTGAAAGGCTTCGACGCCACTAAATATCAACCGGTTCTGGATGAGTTGGAACAGCAGGTAAAGAAAGGTTTCGATGGCATTTATAGTGGTGATGAGGCCGCTTTGGTTAATGCCGAGAAAGCGATCGCGAATAAACGTACGATCTTGCTGGCGAACCCGTTCTTGGATGGTGATAAAGTCTTGGCTGCCCGCTTTAAATTAGGTGTAAACGCTCATAAGGCAATGGCTCCGGATTTGGGTACGCAGGGTAATAACTGGAGTAACCAAGAGTCCGCCCGCCGTATGGGCTTCGACGCCGATATCGTGGAGTTGAGTAATTTACGCGGGGAGGATGTACAGGTACGGTCGATCTATAAACCGGAAAACGGTTCCTCTGTCGCCGACTTGCGGATACATTGGGATGGCGATCGTGCTATGTTTACCCAGACGATGCCCGATAAGCGTTGGAACGTATTCGAGGTGAAATTGGATGGCTCGGGCTTTAAGCAATTAATACATAATGAGGAACCGGATCTGGAGTTTTATGATGGAACCTACTTACCGGACGGACGTATCATCGCCAACTCGAATATCGGTTATCAAGGCGTGCCTTGTGTAAGCGGTGATGACCCTGTCGGTAATATGGTACTTTATACGCCGGATACGAAGAACTTGCGCCGTCTGACTTTCGATCAAGACGCAAACTGGAACCCGGTAGTGATGAATAACGGTCGTGTGATGTACACTCGTTGGGAGTACACGGACTTGACGCACTATTATTCCCGTATCGTGATGAACATGAATCCGGATGGTACGGAGCAGAAAGCGCTGTATGGTAGCGGATCGATGTTCCCGAACAGTACGTTCGATATTCAGCCGTTGCCGGGCCACGGTTCCGCTTTCGTGGGAATTATCTCCGGTCACCATGGTATTGCCCGTTCCGGTCGTTTAATCGTGTTCGATCCGGCGAAAGCCCGTAAAGGCGCCGCTGGTATGGTACAGGAGATACCGTATCGTAACCGGCCGATCGTGGAGGAGATTAAGGATGAGTTGGTAAATGGCGTATGGCCGCAGTTTATCAAACCGACTCCGCTGAATGATAAATATTTCTTGGTGGCCGCTAAATTAGATCCACAGGATTTATGGGGTATCTATTTGGTGGACGTATTCGATAACGTGACTTGTTTGCGTAAGGTAGAGGGTGAGGGTTATATCAGTCCGGTTGCCGTACGTAAGACACAGACTCCTCCGGCTATTCCGGACCGTGTGAAATTGAATGACAAAGAGGCTACGGTCTTTATTCAGGATATTTACGAGGGAGAGGGTTTGAGAGGCATTCCCCGGGGTACGGTTAAGTCTCTTCGTCTGCACGCTTATGAGTATGCTTACGTGAAGACTACCTCCGATCATAACTGGCATGGAATCCAGTCCGGTTGGGACATCAAACGTATGTTGGGTACAGTACCGGTAGAAGAGGATGGCTCCGCTATCTTCAAGATCCCGGCGAATACGCCGATCTCTATCCAGCCGTTAGACAAAGACGGAGTGGCTATCCAGTGGATGCGTAGCTGGTTGACCGGTCAGCCGGGCGAGGTGGTATCTTGTATCGGTTGCCATGAGGACCAGAACCAGATTCCTATTCCGAAACGTGTGATGGCTTCGCAGAAAGCCCCGCATGCGTTGACTCCGCCGGAAGGGGGGACCCGTTCGTTCACGTTCGATCTGGAGATCCAACCGATCTTGGATCGTGCCTGTATCGCTTGCCATAATGGTGAGGGTAAGGCTTTCGACTTGCGTGGGGGCAAGAAGGATAAATTAGGTTATGGCACTTCTTACTTGAATCTGCATCCGTATGTACACCGTCAAGGTGGCGAGGGTGATATGGTGGTTCTTCAACCGTATGAATATCATCCGAACACGAGTGAACTGGTTCGTATGTTGAAGAAAGGGCACTTTAACGTGCAACTGACGGATAAAGAGTGGAAAACCCTTTATAACTGGATTGATTACAACGCTCCGGATAAGGGTTATTTCAATGCGAATGTGCTTTCGAAGGATATCATCCCGTATCAAGGCTTCGACCAGATCAAGCGTCGTAAAGAGTTGACGGATAAGTATGCGAATGGCGCAGGCGTGGATTGGAAGAAAGAGATCTCCGATTATGCCGCTTACTTGAAGGGTAAAGGTGAGATCAAACCGGAGATGCCGGAGAAATTGGCTCCTGTCAAGGAAAAAGAGTTGAAGGTGAAAGGTTGGCCTTTCGATGCGGACCGGATCAAGGCTATGTTGGCCGACGAGAAGGAAACCCGTAAGGAGATCGAGTTGGCTCCGGGTATCAAGATGACATTTGTTCGCGTTCCGGCCGGACAATTCGTAATGGGTAGCTATCGTGGGCAATCCGATACTCGTCCGACGGCGAAAGTGAAGATTGACAAAGCTTTCTGGATGGGTGAGTTGGAGGTTACGAACCAGCAATTCAACGTGATTTTCCCGGATCACGACAGCCGTTTCGTGGATCAGCAATGGAAGGATCACGTGGTTCAAGGATATCCCGCTAATAAGCCAGAGCAACCGGTAATCCGTGTAAGTTACAATGACGCTATGGATTATTGTAAGAAGCTGAGTGAGAAAACAGGCTTGAACATCACGCTTCCGACCGAGGCGCAATGGGAATGGGCTTGTCGTGCCGGTAGCGATCAAGATTTCTGGTATGGCGATATGAATGCGGACTTCGGCAAAAAGGATAACCTAGCCGACGTAACCACGCTTCTGCTTGCCGTAAGCGGTATAGACCCGCAACCGATGCCTAAGACTTCTTATTGGTACAAGTACTATACTTACTTACCGAAAGAGGAAGGCGTGGATGATGGCAATTTGGTTCAGGTGGGTGGTAAGCAATATGAAGCGAATCCGTTCGGTTTGTATTGCATGCACGGTAACGTGGCGGAATGGACTCGTTCAGATTACTTGCCTTATCCTTACAACGAGAAATCGAAAGAGGTTTCCGAGTATAAGGTGGTTCGTGGCGGTTCTTATATCGAGCGACCGAAATTCTCGACGGCTTATACCCGTAAAGGATATTATCCGTACCAACGTGTATTCAACGTAGGCTTCCGGGTAATTATTGAGGATTAATAGACAAGGTCTATTTATAGATAGATAACATGGATGCGGCAAATTAATCGCCGATTCTTTCAAAAATGATTAATCTGCGTACATTTGTCGCATCAGTGTTATTAATAAATGAGCAAATGAAAACTCTAGAAAGATTTATCTCTTCTTCTGTGACGACTATCGTCCTTCTATTGATCTACGCCTTTGGCTTGGCTATCGCTACTTTTATAGAGAAGTATCATGGTACTGCCGCCGCTAAAGCGATGATTTACTATTCTCCTGTATTTTTCTTACTCCAATTCTTATTGGTAGCCAATTTCGTGGCTATCGTTATCAAGCACCAGTTACTTAAGCGGCGTAGATGGGGATTGATGGTCACCCATGCCGCCTTTATTGTCATCCTTCTGGGTGCCCTTATTTCCCACCTTTTCGGCGAGGAAGGAATCCTTCACCTGCGTGAGGGAGAGGCTAGCGATCGTATCATGATCCGTACCTCGGACCAGACTCTCTATCATACGCTTCCTTTTAGCGTAGAACTCGTGAAATTTACCTTAACCCGCTATCCCGGCTCTGCTAGTCCCTCCGCTTATGAGAGTGAGTTGCTGGTACATGTAGATGGACAGACTCGCCATGCCCGGGTATATATGAATAATGTATTAGACGTGAAAGGATATCGCTTCTTCCAAGCCTCCTATGACCCGGATGAGCAAGGAACGGTACTTTCCGTGAACCGAGATGTGGCCGGAAGGAATATTACGTATACCGGCTACGTGATTTTAGTGATCGGCTTTATACTTTGCTTGGTAGGTAAAAACTCCCGTTTCATGAAATTAAGCCGACAGTTGAAAGATTTAAGATCGGGCGCTCGTAAAACGACCCTGTTAGTAGCGATTCTTCTTTCCGTAGGGGGCTTGCGGGCGCAAGGTGCGGCCGCTCCCGAGATGAAGGAGGCCATACAGAAATATGCGATAAGTCCGGAACATGCCGCTAAGTTCGGTGCGTTGCCGATCCAATCGGTAAGCGGACGTATGTTGCCGATCAATACATTTTCTTCCGAGGTACTGCGAAAGTTGCATAAATCGGATCAGTTCGGTTCCTTGAACTCTGATCAGTTCTTGTTGAGTGTCTTGGCTATGCCGGATATGTGGGTCCGGGTGCCGTTTATCGCCTTGTCTAATAGTGAGCTGGCTAATTATTACGACCTTACGGATAAGGATTGCGCCTATATAGAGGTATTCGATAGTAACGGACGCTATAAATTGCAAGAGAAGCTGGAAGAGGCCTACAATAAAATGCCAGCGGAGCGTACCCGCTTCGATAAAGACTTGATCAAGCTGGATGAGCAGGTAAATATCTTCCATCAATTGATCAATTACCAGATGTTAAACCTTTTCCCGAAAGAGGACGACCCGGATCACAAATGGTATGCGCCGGGCGATGATTTATCGGCGTTTTCCGGAAAGGACTCCATGTTCGTTACCCACATTATGGGCTGGTATTTATCGGAGGTACAGGAAGGATTGAAGAGTGGTGATTGGGAGAAAGCGGACGAGGTAATCGGAATGATCCATACGTATCAGCAAGCCAAGAATAAGACGGTAGACATTCGCCCTGAGAAAATACAGGCCGAGATTAAATATAATCAAATGGATGTATTCCGGCAATGTAAGAAAGGGTACTTGATTTTGGGAGGCTTGTTGCTGGTCTTCGCTTTCGTGGCCTTATTCAAGAAGGAAAAATGGGTTACCTATACGACTTGGGTATTGAGTCTGGGCATTTTGGCCGTATTCGTTTTCCATATGTATGGGATGGGAATGCGGTGGTATATCGCAGGTTACGCCCCTTGGAGCAATTCGTACGAGACGATGGTTTATGTGGCTTGGGCTACGGTGTTCGCCGGGTTGTTGTTCGTACGCAAGAGTACGCTTACGTTTGCGTTGGCTACTTTATTCGGGGGGATCATCTTGTTCGTGTCCGGCTTGAGTTGGATGGACCCGCAGATCAATCCGCTGGTTCCGGTCTTGAAATCCCCATGGTTGATGTTCCATGTGGCGGTTATCGTGGGAGCTTACGGTTTCTTCGGTATTAGCTGTCTGATCGGCTTGACGAATTTGGTGATGATGAGCGTAAGCGGGGAGAGGAACAGCGTGATGCTCAAAGAACGGGTACGAGAATTGAGTATCGTGAACGAGATGTCACTTTGGATCGGATTGGCCCTGATGACGATCGGTACTTTCTTGGGAGCGGTCTGGGCGAATGAGTCGTGGGGACGTTATTGGGGCTGGGACCCGAAGGAGACGTGGGCGTTGATTACGATGGTGATATATGCGATCGTGACGCATCTCCGCTTGATACCGAAATGCAATAACCTGTGGTTGTTTAATTTTACGTCTATCTTGGCCTTCTATTCGGTGTTGATGACCTTCTTCGGCGTGAATTATTTCTTGAGTGGCATGCACTCTTATGGCCAGAATGACAACGTGAACGGGATATTTATTTATCTTTATCTGTCGATCATCCTAGTATTGGGGGCTGGCTTTATATCCTATCGGAAGAGAACGAATTTTAATAATATAATTGTCTAACTATAAATTGAATAGATCATGAGAACATTTAATCACGTAGGAATTGTCACTACAGAAAGTAAAGAAGGGGCGGTTTATAACGAAGGCCTGAGTGTATGGTTGACGGATTACAGCAAGAGTCCGAACCGGATCGAGTTCTTGAAATTCGAGAAAGGCAGCTGCTTACCGGAGTTGGTACAGACCAATGGCCATATCGCTTATACGGTTCCTTGTTTGGAAAAAGAGTTGGAAGGTAAGAAGGTAATCTTCGGCCCGGCTGTTTGCGACGAGCACTTGACGATCGCTTTCATCGAGGAAGAAGGTATCGCTATCGAGATCATGGAACTAAAATAATTCGTAAATCAAAATTCATAAATCTAAAGGAGGATAATACCATGTCAGACATCAAGACAAAATTCATAAATGATCCTGAGAATATTACGGCTGAGTTATTGGAAGGTTATGCGTTAGCGTATCCGAATCAAGTAAAGTTGGCGGCTGAGAATATCGTCGTACGTGCTAACCCGAAAGGCAATGATAAGGTAGCGATCGTTACCTTAGGCGGTTCCGGTCATGAGCCTGCCTTGAGCGGTTTCGTGGGAGAGGGCATGTTGGATTGCTCCGTCGTGGGTGACGTATTCGCCGCTCCGGGTGCCCAACGTTTGTTTCAGGCACTGCAATTGATGGATCGTGAGGCCGGGATCTTGCTGGTCGTATTGAACCATTCCGGCGACGTGATGAGCGCTAATATGGCTTGCCAGTTGGCTGCTCGTAAGGGTATCAAGGTGAAGAAATTACTTACGCATGATGATATCAGCGCAGGTATCGGGGCGAATGTAGATGATCGCCGTGGCTTGGCCGGTTGTGTTCCTTTGTATAAGATATTAGGTGCCGCCGCCGAGGAAGGGAAGTCTTTAGACGAGTTGATTGAGATAGGTGAACGCTATAATAAGAACGTGGCTACCTTGGCTGTCGCTATGCGTTCTTGTACGCATCCCCAGAACGGAGGTACGATCACGAATCTTCCCGATGGAATCATGGAGATCGGTATGGGCCAGCATGGCGAAGGTGGTGGTGGACAGAAACCGTTGGTATCCGCCGATGATACGGCAGCGGAGATGGTAGGCCTACTTTGCCAGCAGTTACAGCCAAAAGCCGGTGATAAGATGTTATTGATCATTAACGGCGTAGGCGCTACTACCCATATGGAATTGAATATCATCTTCCGCAAGGCTTATAAGGAATTAGAGGCTCGTGGCTTGCAGGTGGTGGTAAGCCGTATCCAAGAGATCTTGACCGTACAGGAGCAAGCCGGATTCCAGATGATCATGGCGATCTTGGATGAGGATCATATCGATTATTTGAATAACAAACGTGCGGACGCACCTTATTGGACAACCCTAGGTAAATAAATAATATACATGAAACAACTTACTATCGAGGCCTTCAAGGCCATGTTAGACAATGCGCTGAAACAGATCAAGGCACGTGAGGAGGAATTTTCTAAATTGGATGCCGTAATCGGGGATGGAGATCATGGTACCGCTATCGTTGCCGCTATGACTGCCGTGAATAAAAGCGCTCAGTCTGGAACGGAGTTCAAGCAAATGCTTGGTGATATGGGTATGGACGTGATGATGGAAGTGAGCGGATCGACAAGTACCTTGCTCGGCGCTTTCTTCTTGGGCATGAGCGATCATGCAGAGGGAACCGAGTTGGATGCCGCAGGCGTGAAAGCTATGTTCGCCGGTGGCTTGGCGAATGTGCAACAACAAACCCAAGCGAAACGAGGCGACAAGACGATGATGGATGCCTTGATCCCGGCGGTGGAGGCTATGCAGGCTTGTACGTCGGATGATATCAAGGAAGTCTTGAATGCTGGCGCTAAAGCGGCGCTTGAGGGAGCGGAGGCTACGGTACCGATGAAAGCTAACTTTGGCCGTGCCCGTAACTATGGCGAGCGTTCGATTGGTTTCGCTGATAGCGGGGCTACTTCTTGGAGCTGTATGTTCGCTTCTTTTGCTGAGGCGCTATAAAATAATACACAGCGTGAGACGGGGCGTGCCCCGTCTCTATAAAATATAATAATATAACGAATAATAAATATGGCAGATTTAGATGATTTAAGAGAAGGTGCGGACTTCGGTTTAGGCATCAATTGTGAGAACCAGAGTTTCCATGTGAAGGGAGCCGAGAACTTACCTTGGGGTATGAAAGACCGTTTATCCCGTATCTTCAACCCGAAGACAGGCAAGGCGGTTATGCTTGCTTTTGACCATGGTTTCATCATGGGGCCGACTTCCGGTCTGGAGCGTATCGACTTGAATATCGTTCCTTTGATTGAATATGCGGATTGCTTGATGTGTACCCGTGGTATCCTGCAATCTACGATCCCTGCGAATACGACGAAACCGATTTGTCTTCGTTCGGACGCTGGAACGTCTATCCTTACGGATTTGAATGATAATGTATTGATCGATATAGAGGACGCTATCCGTATGAACGTCTCCGCCATGGCGGTTATGTTGGCTATCGGCGACGAGGCGCATGAGGCTAAGACTGTGGCTAACTTATATAAGGCGGTCGATAAGGCTAGCCGTTACAATATCCCGGTAATGGGTGTTACCGCCGTTGGTAAGCAAATGGCTCGAGACGCTCGTTATTTCGGTCTGGCTTCCCGTATCTGTGCGGAGAATGGCGCTAATATCGTGAAGACCTACTATTGTGAGGGCTTCGAGAAGGTAGCCGCCGCTTGCCCGGTTCCCGTGGTAATCGCCGGTGGTAAGAAATTACCGGAGAAGGAGGCGTTGGAATTATGTTATAATGCGATTAACGACGGTGCGGCCGGCGTGGATATGGGACGTAATGTATTCCAGAGTACTTCTCCTGTCGCCATGATCCAGGCGGTTCATGCGGTCGTGCATCAAGGTATCACGCCTGATCAGGGATATGAGTTGTTCCGTGACTTAGCGAAATAAAGAAGAATGAACCAATGTGTCGTTTCGCTAAATGTGTCAATATGCCAATGCGAATACAACACACATGATCTTTTTTTGCAGGGTGGATCCCATGTGTCCATCCTGCTATAATTGGCATATTATCTAATTAGTACATTATTATATACCATGAAAATCTATACTTTTATATTATCCGCATGCCTGCTACTCGTATGTTCCGCATGTCATGAGGCATCGCATCATCTTTTATTAGGCGGTTCCGGCTGGGACAAGATCGCCATCGTAAACAAGAACACGAAAGAAATTGAATGGGAGCATCCCTTGGAAAAAGGATGGGAATGTAATTCTGTAGCTGTTACTCCCGATCGGAATATCCTTTTTTCCTATTCGAAAGGGGCGAAGCTAATCACCCGGGATCATGAGGAGGTCTGGAATATCTCCGCTCCGGAAGGGTGTGAGATGCAGACAGCCCGTGTACTTTCCAACGGTAATTATTTATTGGCGTGGTGTGGAAACCCGGCTACGATCATGGAAGTGAACGCAAAAGGAGAGATCCTGTCGAAAACAGATTTCGATACCCGAATTGAGCAACCCCATGCACAATTCCGTCAAGTAAACAAGAATAAGCGGGGCAATTATCTAGTGCCCTTGTTCGCTACCTCCGAGATCCGGGAAATATCCCCGTCCGGTCAATTGCTGAAAAGCGTGAAAGTAGACGGTAACCCGTTTAGCGTGGCTGCGTTGGATAACTGTAATTATCTGGTCGCTTGCGGTGATGCCCATTGCTTCATAGAGCTGAATTTCGAGACCGGAGATATCGTTCGCAAGGTGAATGCGAACGATATCGAGGGAGCCCAGCTTTTCTTTGTTGCCCAGTTGCTCCCTAAACGGGACGGTGGTTTGTATATCTGTAACTGGCAAGGCCATGACGGAGAGGCTGCGAAAGGACATTACCCGCAGTTGATCGAGATAAACGGAGCCGGAAAGATGGTCTGGGATTTGAATGATAACGCTACCTTCGGGATGATCTCCTCTATTTGTCCGATCGATTAAAGATATATCCGGATTATTAATTATATTTGTACACCTAAATTCTAAATAAAGCATGGAAGAGAAAAACACGAATGCTACTAAACGTCGAAACCCTGTAACTTGGGTCCCTAGTGTCTATTTTGCTATGGGATTGCCTTTTGTAGTGCTGAACATGGTTACCGTACTCATGTTTAAGGGATTGGATATATCGGATGCCCAGATTGCGTTATGGACCTCGGTTATCATGTTACCTTGGACCTTAAAGCCTTTATGGAGCCCGTTTTTGGAAATGTATCGTACTAAGAAATTCTTTGTCGTATTGACCCAGTTGTTATCCGGTTGCTTATTCGGTTTAGTGGCCTTGGCGTTAAACTTGCCGAGTTTCTTTGCTCTATCTATCGCATTATTAGGTATTATAGCGCTTAGCGGGGCTACGCATGACGTGGCAACGGATGGCGTTTATATGAAAGAGCTCTCGCCGGAGGATCAAGCCAAATATATCGGTTGGCAAGGTGCGTTTTACAATTTGGCGAAGATCGTAGCCACGGGTGGTCTGGTTTATCTGGCGGGTTATATGATGCAATATTTTACCGGGATAGGATTGGAGAAAGAGGCCGTGATATACGCTTGGATGATCGTTATGCTGCTTTGCGGTACGATCATGATCCTGCTTGGTTTTTATCATATGAAGATGTTGCCTTCGGGTGGGAAAGCCGCTACCGGAGAACATTCGTTGAAGGAAAGTATGGCTGAGCTATGGCTGGTCTTCAAGGAGTTCTTCACGAAGAAGTATATCGTGTGGTATATCTGTTTCATCATATTGTATCGTTTTGCCGAGGGTTTCGTGATAAAGATCGTACCTTTGTTCTTGAAAGCTCCGGTAGCCGATCAAGGATTAGGACTAACGGAGCAAGAGATCGGTTTGTATTATGGTACGTTTGGAGCGGCGGCGTTCGTGCTGGGTTCTTTGCTCGGTGGATATTATATCTCGGCCAAGGGGTTGCGAAAGGTATTGTTTACGCTTTGTTGTTGCTTCAATATACCGTTTTTGGTATACACGTTCTTGGCGTGTTTCCAGCCTGATAATGGTCTCATTATCGCTTCCGCCATCGTATTCGAGTATTTTGGCTATGGATTCGGTTTCGTGGGCTTGATGCTGTTTATGATGCAACAGGTAGCTCCGGGCAAGCATCAGATGGCGCATTATGCGTTCGCCTCAGGTATCATGAACCTTGGCGTAATGCTTCCGGGAATGATGAGCGGTTTCGTGAGCGACTGGCTAGGTTATAAGTATTTCTTTATCGTGACCTTGCTGGCGATGATCCCTTCATTCTTGGTAGCCTATTTCGTACCGTTCACGTATGACGATAAAGGTAATAAGTTAGTACAGTAATATTTTAATAGGATTAGTTATGGATAATTTGAAAATCGTAGGCGCTCCGCTGCCTGATATGCCTTGGGAAGATCGTCCCGAGGGTAGCAAAGAAGTATTGTGGAGATATTCGAAGAACCCGGTGATTCCTCGTGATATCCTTCCGACATCGAACAGCGTGTTCAACAGTGCTGTTGTCCCTTTCAAAGGTGGTTATGCCGGTGTGTTCCGTTGCGACGATACGAATCGCCGGATGCGTTTGCACGTAGGTTTTAGCGCAGATGCCATTCATTGGAGTATCTCCGAGACAAAACTCGAGTTTGAGTGCGACGACAAGGAGATCGGCGAGTTTGTTTACGCCTACGACCCCCGTGTATGTTTTATCGAGGATCGTTACTATGTGACTTGGTGTAACGGTTATCATGGCCCGACGATCGGCGTGGCTTACACGTTCGATTTCGAGACCTTCCATCAGCTGGAGAACGCTTATCTGCCTTTCAACCGTAATGGCGTGATGTTCCCTCGTAAGATTAACGGAAACTTCGCCATGTTGAGCCGTCCGAGTGACAACGGTCATACTCCGTTCGGCGATATATTCTATAGCGAGTCTCCGGATATGTGTTTCTGGGGTAAACATCGCCACGTGATGTCTCCGGCTGCGTTCGAGGATAGCGCTTGGCAGTGTACGAAGATCGGTGCGGGCCCTATCCCTATCGAGACTTCCGAGGGCTGGTTATTGATTTACCACGGCGTGCTTCGTTCTTGTAACGGGTATGTGTATAGCTTCGGTTCCGCTATCTTGGATTTGGAGCAACCTTGGAAAGTGAAATTCCGCTCCGGACCTTATTTGTTATCCCCGCAAAAGGATTACGAGTGCATGGGAGACGTTCCGAACGTAGTCTTTCCCTGTGCCGCCTTGCATGATCCGGAGACGAAACGTATCGCTATCTATTACGGCTGCGCGGATACGGTAACAGGATTGGCTTTTGGCTATATTGATGAGATTTTGGACTTTACGAAGAAGAATTCTATCATTTAACAGACTCGAGAAGAACAATATACTTTTGTTGTCGAAACAATATACTTTTACACACGAAAGTATATTGTTTTAGAACAAAAAGTATATTGTTTTTTTATTAGGTAAAAGAGTAAGAGTTATGACAAAGATACAACAGTTTTTGGCAGATCTGCCCGAGGAGAAGAAATCCTTGTTTGTCCCTGTTTTCGGGAGCATGGAGAAATTTTATACGGTAGTTTACTTGATCGCCCGGAATGAGCACGTCACTGATCAGGAGAAGCCAGATCGTTATGAGGATCGTTTACAGGTGATTCGCCAGATACGTAACCGGGTGGAGAAACTTGTTTCCTCGTATGGCTTGGACGGAGGGGAGATCGTAGCCGATATCGCCAGCGACTATTTTGAGGATTATGTCAATTACAAAGAGCCGGAGCTAGACATTACGAATGATGAGTTTATCGCTATCCTCCAGAAAATATAGGAGATAAATATAATTTTATTGTGTGATAGTATCTTTTTGATTGTGAAAAAGCAATCTTGTAAGTCTAAAATGAAAAACAAAAGCTTGTAAGGTTGCTTTTTGTTTTATTATTCTTAACTTGCGGCATCATTATTTAAAAATGTAGGCAGATGATGCAAGAGTTGAATAACTTACTATCCCTTATTGACGCTCATTTTGGAGGATCACAATGGTTTGTTTTTCTATTACTGGGAACCGGATTGTTCTTTACGGTCTATCTTCGGTTTCCGCAATTGCGCTTTTTCGGGCATGCGATCAAGGTCGTGCGGGGGAAGTACGACAATAAGCAAGACATAGGAGATACCTCCCATTTCCAAGCGTTGGCAACTGCTCTTTCGGGCACGGTGGGGACCGGTAATATAGCCGGTGTCGCTCTGGCCATACATCTAGGTGGCCCTTCTGCCTTGTTTTGGATGTTGATGACGGCGTTCTTGGGTATGACTACCAAGATGGTAGAGGTCACCCTTTCCCATAAGTATCGTGAGCAGACGGAAGATGGTACGATTTCCGGCGGTCCGATGTATTATATGAAGCATCGTTTGCATATGCGTTGGTTGGCAGGACTTTTTGCGGTCGCTACTATTTTCTCCTCTTTCGGTACGGGTAGTCTGCCACAGGTAAATAGCATCTCGAACGCCATGTTTTCGGCGTTCGGTATTCAGCAATATATTACCGGGGCGGTTTTATCGGTCTTGCTGGGATTGATCGTGATCGGGGGAATCAAGCGTATAGCGCAGGTTACCGAGAAGTTGGTGCCTTTTATGGCGGTCGTCTATCTGCTCGGTGCCTTCAGCATATTGGCCTATAATTACCAGCATATCCTACCTTCGTTTATCTCTGTTTTCTCGAATATCTTTTCCGGTACGGCGGCTACGGGTGGTTTCTTAGGAGCGACGGTTGTCTGGGCTTTTAACCGAGGTGTGAACCGTGGATTATTCTCGAATGAGGCGGGGCAAGGTTCCGCTCCGATCGCTCATGCGGCAGCCAAGACGGAAGAGCCGGTATCCGAGGGTATGGTCGCTTTATTGGAGCCGTTCATCGATACGATCGTGATTTGTTCGATAACCGGCTTGGTTCTATTGTCATCCGGTACTTGGCTGAAAAAGTTTGAGAATAAGTTTCAGCAGGCGGATACGGTAGTCTTGTCCGGTGCTTATCATGAATCGGACCCGGACGGTAAATCCGCAGTGTCGGAGCATGTACTAGGGAATAAGCCCCTGCCTTTTTATACAGGCTCCTTGGAGGTCCGGAACGGACAGATCCTAAATACGGATATAACGTTACTACACGCACGTTCCTTTGCGGATAGCGTGCGGGTCAAGGAAGGGAAGGAGGTGTTGTTTAGTGGTACGCTCTCTGTACGTGACGGACGTATCGAATTACCTATGAATAAAGAGCGTGCGGTGTATTTAACCGGTAAGTCGCTGCTTCATTCCGCCCCCTTGTCTACGGAGGCGTTTAAGAAAGGTTTTTTAGGGGATTGGGGGCAGTTTATTATTCCGTTTTCCCTGTTGTTGTTTGCGTTTTCTACAACGATAGCATGGTCTTACTACGGTGATCGGGCGGTGACCTACCTTTGGGGAACGAAATATGTCCGTATTTACCACGTAATCTATATTGTCGGATTTTTCTTGGCCTCGTTCACGGATACTACTATTGTTTGGACATTATCCGGTATCACCGTGGCTTTGATGACGCTCCCGAACTTGATTGGTATCTTGCTGTTACATAAGGAAGTGAAAAGCTCTGTCAATGAGTATTGGCGACGGATGAAAGAGAAGTTATGAATGTCAATAACATTTTTTGTGTATAATACGCTTTGTATGTGTTTAATAACGCCTATCTTTGCCAATTGCCGGAATTTCAGGTTCTGGGTATTCGTTGAGAAGAGTAATGATTGAGAGTTGGCAAAGTTTTGATTGAATGAAGTATTTTACAAGGTTAATACGCTGGATATCTTCACAGGAGCATTTATATTTCTTATTTGCCCTGTTATTTATCATCCCAAACTGTGTGTTCTTTTTTACGGAACCGCTTCCCGTCACGGTCGGTATCGCCTCGTTGCTGATACCTTTGGCCTTTTGGATGTGTGTTTTATTAGTGGCCCGTAAACCGGGGATCGTGGTTTGGTGCCTGTTGCCGAAGGTTATATTAGATGGGGGGCAGTTGGTGCTTCTGTATCTTTTCGGGCAGTCCGTGATAGCGGTTGATATGTATTTGAACCTTACCAGCTCGAACGCTTCCGAGGCTAGTGAGTTATTGGGGAATATCATTTTGGTGATCGGTTGCGTATTCTTTTTCTATACATTACCTACGCTGGTGCTCGCTTGTCGTTCGATACGGCAGAAAGAGAAACTGCGAAATCCTTTCCGGAAGAAATGGGCCAAGATCAGCCTAGGCATGTTTGTCGTGGGTTTGCTCCTTTGCTTCCTGTCTCCTTCGCAAGATCACCGGTTCTCATGGAAGGACGATGTATATCCGGCTAACGCCCTATACAATTTATATTTCGCCATAAATAAGGCGGAGAGGAACAGCAAGTATCATATTACTTCCGCCGACTTTAAGTTCGACGCCACTAAGCCGGAGCAAGCGGAGGGAAAACGGGAGATCTACGTCTTGGTAGTGGGAGAGACCTCCCGTGCTATGGAATGGAGCCTTTACGGATACGAGCGCAAGACGACTCCCCGTATGGAGGCTTTAGACGGATTGGTGCATTTCACGGATGTGGTGACGCAATCGAATAATACGCATAAAAGTGTCCCCATTATCCTGTCCGCTGCCAGCGCCGAGAATTATGGAGTCCTTTACGACGAGAAAAGTATCGTGACCGCTTTCAAAGAGGCTGGTTTCCGTACGCTCGTGATCGCCAACCAGAAACTAACGACCTCGATGATCGGCGCTTTTTACCGGGAGGCAGATACCTTTATCGATATGAGCGCATTTAATACGGGTTCTACGCTAATCTCCTTGCACGATGCGGCGATCCTGCCTTATCTAAAGAAGGAACTGGATAAAGAGGACGGTAATCTTTTCGTAGTACTTCATACTTATGGCTCGCATTTTAATTACCATGAACGTTATCCGAAGGAGTTCCGTTTCTATACACCGGATAAGGCGGAGGGAATTCGTGCCTCGTATAAAAAGGAGTTACGGAACGCTTATGATAATTCCATCCACTATACGGATTACGTGCTGGGGGAAATCGTGGATATGTTGGCGAAGACAAATGCTCCGGCATCCATGCTTTACTTAAGCGATCATGGAGAGGATATCTTCGATGATTCCAGAGCCCGTTATCTGCATGCTTCTCCGATACCGACCTATTACCAGTTGCATATCCCGTATGTGATCTGGTTCTCGAAGGCTTACCGGGAGTCATATCCCCAGAAATATCTGGAAGCGCAGGCACACGAGACTTATCCGGTTAGCACGAACAGCGTATTCCATACGATGCTTGATATAGCTGGCGTGCGGACTCCGGTGGCCGATTCCACGTTTGCCTTAACGAATCGTGCCTTCAAGGTACGTGACCGTATGTATCTGGGAGACCATGACGACCCGATCCCATTTTGGAAAGTCGGCTTAAAAAAGCAGGATTTTGAGATGATGGATAAATGGGATATCGCTTATGATAGGAATTAGACTGATCTCAACCGTATATGAAAGAGCAAAGCGGACATATTACTAGCAAGGTGATATTAGGCTATATTTTGCTGATTACCATTGCGGTCTGCTCGGTCGCTTACATTTATAATATAGTAGAGAAAGTGGCCGAGGAGGACGAGCCGGATCATCAGGCACGCCGGAAGGTGTACTTGGTCACTAATACGCTCTCCCTGCTCTATGAAAGCGAGGCGTTGGGGCAGTTGGTAGGCATGCCCCAGAACGAGTTCCGCCACTTCAATCGTACGTTGAATAAGGCCCATAATAACATGGATTCGTTGAGGACCTTGGTGACGGACTCCATGCAACTCCTGAAAATAGATACGATCGACATACTGCTGGAGCGTAAGCGATGGAATACCCGTCGTTTGCTTGAGACTTGGCAGGAAGCGAATACGGAGCGTCTTTATACGGAGAATATCGAGAAAATAATTGCCGTCCGGGATACGATCGTAAACGAGGTGCAGGTACAAGAGCGGGTAGAGGTCAAGCAAGATACGGTGGTAGTTCCCCGTAAGAAGAAGGGATTCTTCAAGCGTTTGGCCGACGTGTTCTCTCCCGGCAAGGAAGATACCAGCATCGTGGTGAACACGACCCGGGAGATCGTTACCGATACGTTGGTGAACGCTTATAATCCGACCGATACGATTGTCAGCGTGCTGAAAAGCATCCAAGACAGTGTGGCTTGGCAACGGCAACAACTGATGGATCAGTTGTTGGAAAGGGCCTCTAACTTACGGTATAACAATAGCGTGATTACCCGGGAGATCAACCAGATGCTCCGTAATATAGAGGAGGAGGAGATGGAGGCGTCGCTGGAAAGGGTCTATAAGAAGCAGGTACTATTAAGGGAGACCTCCCATTTGATCGCCGGAATCGCGATCGTCTCCGTGGTAATCGCCTTTCTGTTCCTCTTCTTTATCTCACGGGATATCTCACGAAGTAAATATTACCGTATGCAACTGGAAAAGGCGAAACAGGTCGCCGAGAGCTTATTGCGAAGCCGTGAGAAGCTGATGTTGACGATCAGCCACGATATACGGGCTCCGCTCTCTTCCATCATCGGATATATCGAGCTTTTGCTACGCCGCCATCCAGACGAGCGTCAGCAATATTATATGGAGAACATGAAAGGTTCCTCGGATCATATCCTTTCCTTGGTGAACGACCTGTTGGATTTCCAGCGGTTGGAGTCCGGCGAGATGGAGGTGCATAGCGTTCCCTTCCGTGTCCCAGTCTTGTTCGATGAGATCTATACCAGCTTCCAGCCGATAGCGGAGGCGAAAGGCTTACGGTTTGTCTTGAACCTGGAACCGGAGGAGACTGGGCAAGTCTATATGGGCGACCCGATCCGTATCCGGCAGGTCGTAGGAAACCTCTTATCCAACGCTATCAAGTTCACGGAAGCGGGACGAGTTGTCCTCCTCGTCTCCCTCCAAAAACTTTCAATTATCAATTATCAATTATCTATTACCGTAAGCGATTCCGGTCCGGGCATCCCGAAAGAGGAACAAGAGCGGATATTCGGGGAGTTTACCCGCCTTGCCGATACGGAAGAGGCGGAAGGTTTCGGTCTGGGCCTCTCCATCACCCGTAAGCTTCTGTCCTTGATGAACGGTACGCTTGCTTTGGATAGTACCCCGGGGAAAGGCAGTGATTTCACGATCTTGCTACCTCTTCCCTTGGCCGATAATCAATCTTTGCCGGACGTAACGGCGGAGGCTCCGGATGCTGGTGAGGCCGAGGCTTTACCCTTGTTTGAGGGGCAAGATGTCTATTGTCTTCTGGTTGATGATGATCCTCTACAACTGGCCTTGACGGAGGAACTCTTGAAGCAGAGTCACGTGCAGGTGGTAGGTTGTACGAATCCGCATAACGTCCTCGAGCTATTGCGGAACACCGTATTCAACGCCATTATCACCGATATACAGATGCCGACGCTGGATGGCTATCATTTACTGGAGCGGATACGTACGTCCGGTATCCCCGGAACGGATGAGATCCCGGTGATCGCCCTATCTGCCAGTATCGCCAAGGAGCACGAGCATTATCTGGAGGCTGGTTTCACGGGTTTCTTGAACAAGCCGTTTACCGCCGCCCAATTAATCTCCTTGCTGAATGAGTTGCTGACACTCCATCTGGAGGCAAGGAGCGAGTTGAATTTCTCTTCGTTGACCGCTTTTGCCGGAGAGGATCCGGAGGCCTCAGCCTCTATACTGAAAACCTTCTCGGAGGAAACCCGCAAGAGCATCGACTTACTTCGGGATGCGTTAGAGGGAAAAGACCGGGAGGAAGCCTCCCGGATATCTCATAAGTTGATTCCCCTGTTCACGATGCTGGGGGCCAATTCTTTGGTACAACACCTGCGGATCTTGGAGAAGAATGATGAGGAACTGACCGATTCCGGCTGGTACCACCTGCTGGGCGAGGTAATCGAGCAAGCGCTTGCTATCGTGAAGGATGCGGAGTCCGCCATCGGGTAATCTTGTGGAATCCGGTGTGGAATAAATACCCATCCGTGGAATGCCTTTCCCCATGCTTTTGAAATAAAATTCCACTTTATAGAAACAAAATTTATCTATTACTTGTTAAAGGATAAGTAGTTAGATATTCATTATCGTGCGTTTCGCTGGCTTTGGCACGATATTCGCTATCTATTTAATGAAATCGCAAGTGGGCGTTTCTACATTTAAACCGTTAAAAACAAAAGTCATGAATTTATTCATGGCGAAAGATTAAGTCCTGAGTATTCAATTTAAGTCTACAAAAGAAAAAGGCATCCTTTCGAGGATGCTTTTTCTATTTAGTTTCGTTACTTTTGCCACGAAATAATAAAATCTACTGAATCATATCATGGAACACGCACTACAATCCCGACCTCGTATCGAGGTGGTCGACGCATTACGAGGATTTGCCGTTATGGCTATTATCCTATTGCATAATATCGAGCATTTTAACTTGTATAATTTTCCGGAGGCTACTACCGATTTTATGAAAGCCTTGGATAAAGGGGTATGGGATACCTTGTTCTTCCTCTTTTCCGGGAAGGCATACGCTATTTTCGCCCTGCTGTTCGGTTTTAGCTTCTTTATCCAGTTTGATAACCAAGCGAGGAAAGGGAAGGACTTCCGGCTTCGTTTCTTCTGGCGGTTGGTGCTCCTATTCTTTATCGGTTGCTTCAACGCATCGTTCTTCCCGGGGGAGATCTTGGTGCTTTATTCGATCTTGGGTATTGTGTTGATACCGGTTTGCAAGTTGAGTAATAAGGTGGTATTAGCGATCGCCGTGGTCTTGATGCTACAGCCTATGGAGTGGGGTAAATTCATGTATGCCCTGATGCATCCGGAATATGTGGCATCCAAGGAACAATGGCTGGTGCACTGTATGCGGATCTATCTGTATATGGAAGGTACCAGCTTTTGGGAAATGGTCAAGTCCAATCTGTGGGACGGGCAGCTGTATAGCCTTCTCTGGGCTTGGAGCTATGGACGTTTCTTCCAGACATCGGCTCTCTTTATGCTGGGCATGTTGTTGGGGCGCAAGGGATTGTTTGTCGATCCGGAGAAGCACCGGACGTTTTGGACAAGGACCTTTGTTATCGGGGTAGTTTGTTTCATTCCCCTCTATTATCTGTCCCTTTCCCTACCCGGTTTGCTGGAGCGTACCGAAGAGCTTCGCCCGATGAGCACGATCGTGTCTTCCTTGCGTAATTTCTCGTTCATGTGCGTATTGGTATCCTCCTTTATCTTCTTGTGGCAGTGGAAGGCGCCGCATAAGGTGCTTCACGGGCTTGTGCCTTACGGGAAAATGAGCTTGACGAATTACCTCACGCAATCGATGGTAGGCTCTTTCATCTATTTCGGATACGGTTTATCCCTGTATGACGATCTGGGGACGACCGCCAGCTTCGCTGTAGGAATCCTTCTTTTCATTCTCCAGCTAGGTTTTTGCCACTGGTGGTTAGCCCATCATAAACAAGGTCCTTTCGAGGGAGTATGGCGTAAAGCTACGTGGATGTTTTCTTGATTCGTTTTATTTATTTACCTTTGTGGTTACTATAAATAATCTGAGTGGGTATGTTGTCGATTCTAATCGTTGAAGATGATATAACTTTTTCCTTGATGCTTACCACATGGCTGGGTAAGAAAGGGTTTGTCGTAAGATCCTCGTCCTCTGTTTCCGATGCTAAACGGAGGCTGGGGGAGGAAGCGTTCGATTTGGTTATATCGGATTTACGCCTGCCGGATAGTGACGGGATCGACTTATTGAAATGGCTGAAGAATACCCATCCTTCCTTACCCCTTATCATGATGACCAGTTATGCGGAGATACAAACGGCGGTTCAGGCGATGAAGCTGGGGGCGGCGGATTATATTGCCAAGCCGCTGAACCCGGATGAGTTGCTGGGAAAGATCAAGGAACTTGTGTACGTGGAGGAGAAGGCTCCGGCGAGAGTCCCGGTTTCTTCGGCCCCGGATCTTTATATCGAGGGGCAGAGCCAAGCGGCCCGCCAGCTTTATGAGCATGTGCGTTTGGTGGCTCCGACGGATATGTCGGTATTGGTGACCGGCGCTAGCGGTACCGGTAAGGAGTATATCGCCCGTCGGATCCACGAGCAAAGTAATCGTAGCAAGGCTCCGTTTGTCGCCGTGGATTGCGGCGCTATTCCCAAGGAATTGGCGGCTTCCGAGTTCTTCGGCCACGTGAAAGGTTCTTTTACGGGGGCGATCGAGAACAAGACTGGGGCGTTTGTGGCGGCTCAAGGCGGTACGATATTTTTGGATGAGATCGGGAACCTGACGTATGAGGTACAGGTTCAGTTATTGCGTGCCCTACAGGAGCGCAAGGTAAAGCCGATCGGGAGCAATCAGGAGATCGCTATCAACGTGCGCTTGATATCCGCGACGAACGAGAACTTGCGGCAGGCGATCGAGAAAGGAGATTTCCGTGAGGACCTGTACCATCGTATCAATGAGTTCACGATCCGTATCCCGGACTTGAAAGAGCGAAAAGAGGATTTGCTCTTGTTCGCCAATCATTTTCTCGATCTGGCGAATAGCGAGCTCCAGAAAGATATCATCGGTTTCGACAACGATACCATGCAATTGTTCCAATCCTATTCTTGGCCGGGTAACCTGCGGCAGATGAAGAACGTTATCAAGTACGCTACCTTATTGGCGACCGGTCGATACATCACCCGCAAGGAACTCCCGGAGGAACTGACGGAGAACCTCTCTTCGCACACCAACATCCAGCTTAAGAACGTGGAGCATGAACGTGACCTTATCCGTAAGGCCCTCCAAGAGTGCGGCAATAATAAGACTCGTGCGGCCCAGTTATTGGGCATCGACCGGAAGACGCTTTACAATAAGCTGAAGATTTATCAGTTGGATTGAAAATTCCGTGTTTTATGTGAGTGCTTAAGGCCTATTGGGAGCCTCTGGCTTGTATGATGGGTCTGTTGCGAAATAGAAGCTTATTCTGACTATTTGCTTCATATTATACGAATATGTTGACATACCCTTCGTGCGAAAGTGACAAGATAATGAGATAGGCGTGGTAATAAACACGCTTTTTCTTGAAAAAGGGGCCGATTTTGTACACGATAGGTGGCGAAACCTGTTGCGATAGGTCGTATTGCCCAATGCCGATACTCGCGTTAGGCATTATGAGCGGTCGTGCATAGGGTTATGAGTACTCATGAATGGGCATTCTTACCGTGCTATAACCCTATCGTAACACTGCTTTTACCCTTTTCTTGCCTCAAAATATGAGATATGATGAATTAATTTCTCTGGAGCGAAAGGCTATTTTTCAGTATTCGTCTATCAACGAGACGAATGCTGTTTTTTCTTCTCGTATTTGGGAGCAATCCGTACCTTTGCCCGAAAAAATCGATTCTCCGAGACTTTGGTTTTCATTTTGTCAAATTGCCAGATGGCATGTTATTGCCAAGAGAAAATCGCTAGGGGCCTTCTCCACATCGGCACCAACCACCTTTGCCGGGAACAGTAACTTTGGCTGATAAGCTGATTGAATGGTTGGAGTAGGGTGAATAGTCTTTTATTGTTCTTTTTTAACATGGCATGAAATAAATATTGTCTATTTATCAAAGGTGTTTTCTTTGGGGCATTATTAATTATAGTTAATTGATGTGATAATATTTGTGCGTTTAAGAACTTCGCATTATAATAAAATCTACCTTTGCTGTTGATAATACTCAATAAGTTGATTAAAATATACAACTTCTTTTTTAAACGGTGTTATAGGGTAATACTTAAATGTTTACAGGATTAGGGAACAATACAACTTTAATAATATGAGAAGAATGATTCAATCAACAATGAAATGTGTCGCTATTGCGCTTTGCGTTCTATTGGCGGCGTGTACTACCGATGTGTACGCTACTCCGGAGAAGCCGGATCCGTCTTTGCCTAATGATTTCAATCAATCGACAGCTACTATTCGTCAAATGACTTTAACCGTAGAGGTGAATGATGAGTTCAATGGCCAGTATGATTACCAAGTATGGGTATATGACGTGAATCCTTTCTATGCCGATGATGCTAAACCATTATATGGTGGTGTGGCCAACGGGAATAAGCCGTATGTTCGCACGATGACATTGCCCCAAGCTTTAGAAACAATTTACATTATGCAGATTGATCCCCGAAAAGGAAAATCGGTGAAGACCGTATTAGTAGATCCCTCAATGAAGGATCTGGCTTGCGATTTTAAGCCAGCTTCTGCCGTTGGTACAACAACTAAATCTTTATTGAGAAGTGGAGAAGATAATTATAATTCAGGAAAAGCTAGATTGATTTCTGCCCAGGAGTTTTTTAATATGGCTTCTAAGGATAAAGGTTCTATTACTTTGTATGAAGGGGAGTATAAGCTTGTCGGAGAAGGTTATGAGGCAAAGGCCCTTACTCTGGTCGGAAGTGTGACATTATATGTAGAAGGGGCATTGTCTGTCTCAACTCTTATAGGAAGCAGTGGGGCTACTATTGTTTTGGACCAGAAGGGTAGTTTGAAAATCCTTGAAGCTGATGGACAATCACAAGGTAACGGCGCTAGGCTGGTTGTGAAAAGTGGAGCGAAGTTTGGAGAGCCGGATGATAGTTTTAAACCCGCTTACAAATTAGTTGATTATGATCTTGAGAACTATGGAGAAGTAATTCTTTCGGGATATAGATCGAAAAATCATGCTGTTGAGCTAATAAATTATGGTACGATTAAGGCTACTAATATTAATATGACAGCAGAAAATAGTGGCAATGGTGGACGGATAGAGAATCATTGTAAGATTAATGTTGAAGCCGGACTTTCGCTTTACAATGTTGGTATGTTCTTGGGTGCTTCTACTCTGCTTGAAGCAAGATATATGGATGCGAAAGAGATTGAGTGTGAAATGGAAAAATACTCGATTTTCAGAATTACGGATACAGATGATGTGTCAGGGCAGAATTTGGCATCTTTTAAAAGTTGGAACAAGATAGAGTGTAAGGATTCAGATTATGCCTTATTGGATTTCACGCAAATTAATTTATCGGGAGGAACGCTTTCGTTGGATGGGAATTTGGAATTGTTGGGAGACTTATGGAAAGGGAATGAACTTTCGAAAAATCTAACGTTGTCTGGTGGAAGTAAGCAGGTTGATAAAAACGCTTCAATTGCAATTCCTGCGGGCGATTGCACGGGTGATGGTAATCAAGGTTCGACAAATCCTCCTTCTAATCCTAATTATCCGATAGAAGTTCCCAATGGTCCCTACTATACATTCGCCATGGAAGATAATTGGCCTGCTTTTGGTGATTATGATATGAATGATTTGGTGTTGGGCATACAGAGTCAATTGGTTATGGACGGCGCAAACAATGTAGAAAGTATGATCTTAACTGTCAACTTGATTGCGGTAGGAGCTACAAAGACATTGGGAGCAGGTATCCAGTTTGATAGATTAACGACCGCCAAGATAACGAAAGCTTCTGTGCCGAATGGCGTGTTTGCCAATAATGGATATTTTGAATCGGCAAATGAAATAGAGTCGAATCCTTCTGCTGCGGTGCTACCTTTGTTTGATGATGCGCATAGGATTATGGGTAATGTGGATAAGCGAGTGCCCGTGAATACATTTAATAATGCTAACGATTATGGCATAAGAACTTTGCAATATGAGGTCGAATTCAACAGTCCTGTTTCATCAGATGATCTGGATATGTTCTATTTGAATTTCTTTATAGTAAATGGTGGTAATGCCCAGAATCGTTCAGAAGTCCATTTGGCTGGTTATAAACCGACTGATCGGGTTAAAGCTGAGACAAATAATTATGTTGCTAATGACCCTGACAATTCAGATAAGACAATGTGGGGATTTATTATCCCGATGAGTGATTTTAAATATGCGTCAGAAGTCGTTTCTATTGATCAAGCATACCCGGCATTTAAGGAATGGTCTGCTTCATCAGGCACAAGCCAGAAAAATTGGTATATGAATCCGGAAGAGAAATATGTTTATCATAAGCCGGTAAAGAAATAATAGTAGTTATATATTTATATATAAAATCCCCTAGCCAAAAATCGTCTTAGCTAGGGGATTTTCTTTGTCAGTCCAGCATCAAACTCATATAAGCCGTCCTCCCTTGGTACCCCATCAACTGTCGTGTTAGCGTTTGGTTATCCATTTGTTCCAAGTCTTTTTTGGAGACGGGGCTTTCGTGTTGTTTGGATAGCCAGAGGTGGATCATGCGTTTCGTGTCGATGATGCGGGCCATACCCATAGGTAAGGTACCCGGAGGGGTGGGAGGGGTATTGACCGTCGCTTGCGATATGTTATTTTGCAGGGTAAGCTCTTGCAATAGTAATTCCTTGATCTCTTCCGAGTCGTAAAGAAGTTCCTTGATAAAAAGCTTTTTGTCGGACGGCGCTGTACCCGCCTCAAGAGGCAGTGCGAAAGCCATGCCAACCACCTTCTCGTTCTCGTCCAAGGCTGTGTACATTCCTCCGTTATCTAATTGCAGATCCCGGAGTATTGTGATGAAATCATCCTGCGAGTGCAAGATACAGGAAGGGCGTTCACGTAATTTGCGGTTGAAATAAGCGAACAATTCGTCGGTTGTCGGTACCTCCGGTTGGATAACCGTTATCTTCGGGAGTTGAACCGGCGTATTCGGGCGGATATACGTCTCCACGGAATAATCGAATGCCTCGGTATAACCCTGTTCCCGGTAATAGTCGAATAGCCAAGGATCGGCAGGGATCAAGGCGGAGATAGCGACCTCACGCCGTTCCATTTCCTCGAATGTCTCTTGCAAGAGTTGCCGCATAAGCCCCTGACCCCTTTCTTCCGGAGCCGTGCACACCCCGGAGATATAGGCCACCGAGATCTCGGTACCCAAATAAGTCATCGTATAAGGAACTATCTGCAAGGCAGATACTATTTTACCGTCCTTCTCGATGGTCATTGCGTTCTCGTCCTTGTAAACACGATCAAAATAAAGGCTGATAAATGCCTCGGAATCCCCGAAGCAGGTACGCCATAAGTTTACGATTTGTTGTTTCTTGTCCATAATTTATTTAGTTTGCGTAAGTTGCTTTTTTATTGCGGCACTCTTCTCTAATAGTATGGTAGGCTGATAAGAAAGCTTCGCTTGGCGCAACCCCGGTATGCCGAGATCCTCCTCCCGGTTCACGTAAGTATACTGTTCCGGAAGGTGAGAAGCGAACTCTTGGTTAATCACCGTATAGGCACCGTCGAAATTCACATCCGCTTTCTCCACGTGAACCCCGAATGTATTATGGTTGATAGGGGCCCCGAAAGAGAAAGCGATAATCTCGTTATCCACCCGGAGAGCGCCACCGATCAGGCCTAGGCTGTCAAAATGATGCAAGGCATAGGTAAGGGAGCGACGTTCGTCATTAAGCTCTTCCTCGTCATTATCTCCATTATTTGCCTTATACCATTTACATTCCAGTTTCAGGCATTGCGGTACGATATCCGGCGTGATAGGGACATACTCGTACGAATAACGTTTCTTGAAATTATTGATATGATTACGCTTGGATTGATATTTCTTACCCCGTAAGGTAGCTAAATCCTCCCGTAAATAAATATAGTCGAAATAATCCCGCTCCGGGATATAGAAAAAGCTTCCGGGAAGTGCGCCTTCCAGTTGCTCCTTGGCGTCGGGGGTGATACCCAGCATACAGAGCGGATGTCCATATTTTAAGGAATCCTCTTCTAGCAAACGAACGGCACCCGCTAAATCTCCATCCCCGACAGGCATCATATAGGCGAAACGGCTCTTGTCCTCGATCATGAAACGGATTAATAAATAGCCATCCACGATAGCGAATTCGCTGTCATATAAGAAACGCCAACTGCACATGTTCGCGAATGAGAAATCACAATTGCGATAATCGCTGGGAAATGTAAATGAGGTTATGATCTCTTTGTCTTCTAACCTAATCGGTTTAAACGGTATATCCATAAATTTTCTTGTACTGTTTTACAACTGCAAATATAAAACTAAAATGCATGTGCGAATGTTTAGAATGGGAATAATAAAGGTGATATAAATACCATCACGATTCCCATCACGATTTGTAAAGGTAACCCTACCTTTACATAGTCCATAAATGTATATTTTCCGGTGGACTTAACGAGTGCGTTAGGTGGCGTAGAGAAGGATGAGGCGAAGCATATTGTCCGTTATTTTGTTGTTTCGGGAAAAATGGCTAAACTTATAGGTTGAACAGCCATTTTGTAAAATAGGGGCTGGAGCTATTTTTGCAATATGAAATTCGCAACAATTAGGTTAAAACGAATGTTATTTTAATGTCTAACGAAAAGAAGATAAATCAGAGATGAAAAAGTACGATGCGATTATTATTGGTTTTGGGAAAGGTGGAAAAACCTTGGCGGCGGATTTGGCCAACCATGGATGGAATGTAGCTGTGGTGGAGCGTTCGACGGGTATGTACGGAGGTACTTGTATCAATATCGGCTGTATACCGACGAAAGCGCTTGTACATTACGCTCAAGTGACAGGGTATCGCAGACCTTCTACCTTCGAGCAATATGCGGAGGAGTTTAAGCAGGCGATCCTCGCCAAGGAGAAACTGACCTCTTTGCTTCGTGAGAAGAATTTCAAGAATCTGGATGATCGGGAGACCGTAACGGTCTATACCGGAGAGGCTTCTTTTCGTTCCCCTTATGAGATTGTCGTGAAAACGGATACGGACTCTTTCTTGCTGGAAGGCGAGAAGATATTCATCAATACCGGAGCCACGACGATTATTCCTACGATAAGCGGTATCGAGGATAATCCTTACGTATATACAAGTACTTCCATTATGGAACTGGAGAAACTGCCACGGCATCTGGTTATTGTCGGAGGCGGATATATCGGGCTGGAATTCGCTTCCATGTTCGCCGGTTTTGGGTCGAAGGTAACGATCTTGGAGGCAGGGGAGGTGTTCATCCCTCGTGAGGACCGGGACATCGCCGATTCGGTGAAGTCCACGCTAGAGAAAAAAGGGATCACCATTCATTTGAACACGGTTGTGCAGACGATTGAGCAGGATGTTGAACGGGCTGCGGTGATCTGCCGTAACGCTATCTCGGGAGATACCTTGCGGCTGGATGCTGAGGCGGTGCTTTTGGCTACCGGCCGTAAACCGAATACGGAAAGCCTAAATCTGCAAGCCGCCGGAATACGGACGACTAATCGTGGCGCTATCGAGGTGGATAGTAAGTTGCGTACCAATATCCCTAATATCTGGGCGATCGGGGATGTACATGGAGGATTACAATTCACCTATCTGTCTTTGGATGATTACCGTATTATCCGGGAAGAGCTGTTTGGTAATGGTTTCCGGAGCTTGGACGATCGGGAAGCAGTGGCTTATTCCGTATTCATCGATCCTCCGTTGGCCCATGTCGGGTTGAACGAGACGCAAGCCCGTAAGATGGAGAAAAATATAAAGGTGGCCAGCCTGCCTGCCGCCGCTATGCCTCGTACCCGTACCATCGAGCAGACGGATGGCTTGCTGAAAGCCGTGGTAGATGCGGATAACGGGAAGATCCTAGGATGTACCTTATTCTGCGCCGAGTCCAGCGAAGTCATAAATACGGTTAGCTTGGCGATGCGTCTCGGGCAAGATTACACATTCCTTCGGGATTCGATATTCACCCATCCGTCGATGAGTGAGGCTTTAAATGATCTATTTGGATTAATAAAATAAAAACATAAATATGAAAACATCAAATATTGGATTAATCGGCTTGGCTGTGATGGGCGAGAACCTTGCGTTGAATATGGAAAGTAAGGGGTTCGCCGTATCCGTTTATAATCGTACAGCGCCGGGAGAGGAAGGCGTGGTAGACCGCTTCATGAGCGGTCGTGGAAAAGGAAAGAATTTTATAGGAACCCATACGATACAGGAATTTGTTGAGTCTATCGAGCGTCCTCGCAAGATTATGCTGATGGTAAAAGCGGGTGCCCCGGTGGATGAGCTGATGGCTCAATTGATTCCTTACTTATCACCCGGTGACGTGATTATTGATGGTGGTAACTCGGATTTCCATGATACGGAACGCCGGGTGAAGGAGATGGAGGCGCATGGGATGTACTTCGTAGGTACCGGAATCTCCGGAGGCGAGATCGGTGCCTTGTACGGACCTTCCGTGATGCCGGGTGGTTCGCCTGCCGCTTGGCCTTTGGTGAAGGATGTCTTGCAAAGCATCGCCGCCAAGCTGGACGACGGGACGCCTTGTTGCCAATGGATTGGTCCGGGTGGAGCCGGCCATTTCGTGAAAATGGTACACAATGGTATCGAGTATGGAGATATGCAGTTGATTTCCGAGGCGTATTCTTTATTGAAGAATCGTCTGGATCTGGACAATGAGGCCTTGGCTCGTATCTTTGAGGATTGGAACACGGGAGAGCTGGATAGCTACCTGATCGGTATTACGGCCGATATTCTCCGCTTCAAGGACGAGGCGGGGGAGGGCTACCTGCTAGATAAGATATTGGATGCCGCCGGCCAGAAGGGTACCGGTAAATGGAGCGCTATCGCCGCTATGGACGAGAATGATCCGCTGACATTGATTACCGAGGCTGTTTATGCCCGTATGCTTTCTTCCATGCAGGAAGAACGGAAAAAAGCGTCCTCGCTTTATCCGAAGAGTGGCGTGCTGGGGCAGACCTTGATCTCGGAGAAAGAGATCAAGCAGGCTTTGTATGCCGCTAAGTTGGTTTCCTACGCGCAGGGATTCTCTTTGTTGTACCAAGCCTCCAAGCGATATGATTGGCAGTTGGATTACGGTACGATCGCCAAGATCTGGCGGAAGGGATGTATCATACGCTCTGTCTTTTTGGAGAAAATTACGCAGGCTTATGAGAAGAACCGGAATCTGGAGAACCTCTTATTCGATGAGTTCTTTATTCAAAAGATCGAGTCTTCCTTGTTGGCTTGGCGGCAAGTGGTAGCCGAGGGTGCCTTGCATGGAGTGGCTTTGCCGGCGATGAGCTCGGGGTTGAGTTATTTCGATGGACTGTCTACCCCGCATTCCGCCGCTAACTTGATTCAGGCCCAGCGGGATTATTTCGGGGCTCATACTTATGAGCGGGTCGATTGGGAGCGTGGTAAGTTTTTCCATACCAACTGGACGGGTGAGGGAGGAAAGACGGTTTCTGGAACTTATAACGTATAAAGGTATGAAGAAAGCAGATAATCAATTATTAGTTATATTCGGGGCGTCGGGCGATCTTACCAGTCGCAAGTTGCTTCCCTCTTTGTTCGAGTTATATGTCCGGGGCTTGCTGCCCGACCGCTTCTGCATCTTGGGGGCTGCCCGTACCGCTTATGGTGATGAGGAGTTCCGTGCGGAGCAACATACGCATATCTTGGAGGCACAGAAGGGAAAGACTTACGACGAGGGCTTGATCGATGACTTCTTGGAGAATGTCTATTACCTCGCCTTCGATTCCACGAACGCCGATGAATACTACAAATTGCGTGAGCGCATCGAGTTCTTGCAAGAGAAACATGACTTGCCGGATAAGATCATCTATTACTTGGCTACCCCGCCGGTGATGTACGAGATCGTCCCGCAATGTTTGCTGGAGAGCGGTTTGAACAAGACCGAGTCTCCAGATGGTTTCAGGCGGATCATCGTAGAGAAGCCGTTCGGTACCAGCTTGGAGTCTGCCCGCCAGTTGAACGATCATTTACGACATATCTTCCATGAGGAGGAGATTTATCGTATCGACCATTATCTGGGGAAAGAGACCGTGCAGAATATCTTGGTATTGCGTTTCTCGAATGGTATTTTCGAGCCATTGTGGAACCATAATTATATCGATTCCATCGAGATCAGCGCAACTGAGACCTTGGGGGTGGAGAATCGAGGGAAATATTATGATGGAGCCGGGGCGATGCGGGATATGATCCAGAATCACTTGATGCAATTGATGTCGTTTATCGCCATGGAATCTCCCTCTATATTCGAGCCGGAACCGATTCGTGACGAGATCGTGAAAGTATTCCGCTCCATACGTCCGTATACGGTGTTGGATATGGATAAGATGGTTGTCCGCGGACAATATATCGGTTATCGGGAAGAGAAGAACGTAGCTCCCGACTCGAATACCGAGACGTATGTGGCGATGAAATTCTTCATCGATAACTGGCGCTGGAGCGGTGTGCCCTTCTATTTCTATACGGGAAAGAAGTTGCCGGAGAAATCATCGGAGGTAGTGATCCACTTCAAGTCTACGCCCCATCAACTGTTTGTCGGTCAATGTTCGGGAGGTTCCTGCAATAAATTGACCATCCGTATCCAACCGAACGAGAGTATATCCTTGAAGTTCGGGCTGAAAATGCCGGGAGCCGGTTTCGAGGTGAAGCAAGTCAGCATGGACTTCCGCTACGATTCCCTCTCGAAGAGCTATCTTCCTGACGCTTACGAGCGTCTGTTGCTGGATGCCATGCTGGGCGATTCCACCCTGTATGCTCGTAGCGACGCTTTGGAGGCTAGCTGGAAATTTATCGATCCGATCTTGCTCCATTGGAAAGAGGAGGGTTCGAAGAACTTATTCTTTTATGAGCCGGGTGAGGACGGACCGGAGGAAACTGTTATTTTAGGTGCGGAAAAGAAAGTCTGCGCCTGCCAAAGAAGATAATTTTATGGAAATAAAGAGATATAATGAGATGAAAGAGGCGCTTCGGTCGATGACGGAGGACATGATGGCGATGATTCGCCGGAAAGACTTCGCTCCGTTTAACCTAGCGCTCTCGGGAGGGGAGACGGCGAAGCATATGTTTTCCCTCTGGGTAGATGAGTATAAGGATAAGATTGACTGGAATAACATCCGTTTCTTCTGGGTGGACGAGCGTTGTGTTCCACCAACGAGTCCGGATAGTAATTACGGTCATGCGAATCATTTGCTTTTTAAGCCTTTGCGTATCCCGGCGGACCATATCCACCGGATCAAGGGCGAGAACGAGCCGGGTACCGAGGCGATGCGTTATTCATGGGTCGTAAAGGAATTCTTGCCGTTGTTCAATCAAATGCCTACGTTCGATTGCATCATCCTCGGCGTAGGTGAGGATTCCCATACGGCATCCATTTTCCCTACCACCATGGAGCTATTGTCGGATAGCCGTAACTATGCGGTATCCCAGCAACCTTCTACCGGCCAATACCGGATCACCATGACGGGACCGCTTATCTTGAACGGCGCCCCCTTATTGGTCCCGATACTGGGCACGAACAAGGAACCCGTAATCCAGAGGCTCTCCAAAGGCTATTCCCCCTCAAACGACACGCCTGCGGCCTATATCTTATCGCATGCCGTACAGGCTACGATTTATGGGCTGAACCCATGATTTTGCTACATGCCGAGTCCTTCCAAAAAACATGTACGTGTTTTCGAAAAAACACGTACGACTTTTCGAAAAAACACGTACGACTTTTGGGAAAAACACGTACATGTTTTCGGAATCTTGTGATCATGTTCCTATGACTTGATTTGTAGTGAGATAAGATACTATACGTTTTGCCTTGAATCGAGTGTTTACATATACTCCTCTCCTTGGAGAAGATATACTGCAAGTACCCTAGGAGATATACTTCACCGTCCAAGTAAGTACTACTTCTCGTGATATCCTATTAGTATATACAAGACTGTTGCCCTCATTTAAAGTGAATGTATTTGTTGGATTCATGTTTTTTTGCGAAGTTTGTTGCTTGAAAAGTAAGCTTTGAGACATGAATATGAGAAATATTGTACTGTGTATATTATATTTGTTTTTGGTGCCGATGGGAGGGTTTGCCCAATCTGAGGTCATTGTCTTGTATCCCGATACTGAAAATAAGGATTTGGATGAAGCTGTATACCAAAAAATCTTTTTGGCCGGCACGATCGATATGGGGAAAAGTGTGGATTGGCAGAAGGCTACCTGTGACTGGTTCCGGGCGCTTCCGGAGGGACGGTATCTCTTGTTCAATCCTCGTAGGGATAAAGGGTTGAGCGGGGAAATGTCCGATTTTGAGCATCAAGTGAATTGGGAACTGGAGCATCTGGAGAAAGCCGATCTGATTATCATGAACATTCTGGCGAGCAGCAAATCCCCGATAACTTTATTGGAGATGGGGCTGTTTATGCGCTCCGGAAAGTTGCGGGTGATTTGCGAGCCCGGCTTTTACCGGTATGATAATGTGCGCTTAACTTGTGTGCGCTATGGCGTCCCATTGTATCAGAATATGGACGATTTTTTGAAAACCATGCGCTAATCTATTATTATTTGTTTAACTTTGTATAGTTTTAGGGACGGTGTGGAATCGATCTTAAGCGAATATTGTCGAACAAAATGGAAAGAATATGAAAGGTATAGTTTTAGCCGGAGGATCGGGTACCCGCTTGTATCCGATCACTAAAGGAGTTTCCAAGCAACTTCTACCTATTTATGATAAGCCGATGATTTTTTATCCGGTATCCGTGCTCATGCTGGCGGGGATACGGGAGATTCTTATTATATCGACCCCGCAGGATTTGCCGGGCTTTCGTCGTTTACTGGGCGATGGCTCCGATTATGGCGTTCGTTTTGAATATGCCGAGCAGCCTTCGCCGGACGGATTGGCGCAAGCTTTCATCATTGGAGAGCGCTTTATTGGCGATGACTCCGTTTGCTTGGTGCTTGGCGATAATATCTTTTACGGACAGAGCTTTACCCGTATGTTAAAAGAGGCCGTTGACAAGGCGGAGAACGAACAAAAAGCGACCGTGTTCGGTTACTACGTAAACGATCCGGAACGCTATGGCGTGGCCGAGTTCGACGCGGATGGGAACGTCCTCAGTATCGAGGAGAAACCGAAGGAACCGAAGTCGAATTACGCCGTGGTAGGATTGTATTTCTATCCGAACAAGGTGGTGGGCGTGGCCAAGAATATCAAGCCATCCGCCCGTGGAGAGCTGGAGATCACTACCGTGAACCAGTGGTTCTTGAAGGATGGAGAGTTGAAAGTGCAGCTATTGGGACGTGGATTCGCTTGGTTGGATACCGGGACTCACGACTCGTTGTCTGAGGCATCTACTTTCGTGGAGGTGATCGAGAAGAGACAGGGACTGAAGGTGGCTTGTCTGGAGGAGATCGCTTTCAAGCAAGGATGGATTGATGAGAAGCGACTTGAGCAAGTGGCTTTGCCGATGATTAAGAATCAGTACGGCCAGTATTTGATGAGGTTGATTAATAAGTAGAAGTAGTTCAGAATACGAGATATCGATGGAAAAAGACAGTAAAATATTTGTTGCCGGTCACCGGGGCTTGGTAGGCTCCGCCATTCTGAATAATTTGCGTAGCAAAGGGTATACGAACTTTCTGCTTCGTACGCATGCGGAACTGGATCTGACGGATCAAGCCGCTGTGAACGAGTTTTTTGCCGCTGAACGGCCGGACTATGTGTTCTTGTCGGCGGCGCACGTCGGCGGTATCATGGCGAACAGTCTGTACCGTGCCGATTTTATCTACAATAATTTGATGATCCAGAATAATGTCATTCATGCCTCTTGGAAAAACAATGTAAAGAAATTATTATTCTTGGGAAGCACCTGCATCTATCCTCGTGAGGCTCCGCAGCCGATGCCGGAGGATTGCTTGCTGACATCTCCCTTGGAATATTCCAACGAGCCTTATGCGATCGCCAAGATAGCGGGTATCAAGATGTGCGAGAGTTACAACCTGCAATACGGTACGAACTATATCGCCGTGATGCCTACTAACCTCTACGGGCCGAATGATAATTTCAATCTGGAGACCTCGCATGTGTTGCCAGCCATGATCCGTAAGATCCATCTGGCGAAATGCCTGCATATGGGAGATTGGGAGGCCTTGCGTAAGGATATGGACATTCGTCCGGTAGAGGGCGTGTCTGGGAAGGCCTCCGAGCCGGAGATATTCTCCGTATTGGATAAACAGGGTATCCGTCCGGGCGAGGTGGAGCTGTGGGGAACCGGCAAGCCGCTTCGTGAGTTTTTATGGAGCGAGGAGATGGCCGACGCTTCTGTTTATATCATGGAACACGTGGATTTCGAGGATGTCCGCCAGAAGGAGGGCGAGGTCCGGAATACACATATTAATATAGGTACGGGTATCGAGCTTTCGATCCGTGAGGTCGCCGAACTGATCCGGCGAGAGATCGGGTTCGAGGGCGAGTTGAGGTTTAACTCGTCCAAGCCGGACGGTACACTTCGTAAGCTGACGGATGTAAGCAAGTTGCATGCCTTGGGTTGGCGCCATACGATCGAGATCGAGGAGGGCGTGAAGCGACTCTATGAATGGTACTTGGAAATTGAAAAATGAGAATTGAAAATTGAAAATTAGAGAAATGGGCAAAGTAGCGTTAATAACGGGTATTACGGGACAGGATGGGGCTTATCTTACTGAGTTCTTGGTTAAGAAAGGATATACGGTACATGGTATCAAGCGTCGTTCTTCCATGTTCAATACGGATCGTATCGATCATTTGTATCAAGACCCGCATGTGGAAAACCGTAATTTGATTCTGCATTATGGCGATTTAACGGATAGTTTGAATCTTACACGTATCATTGGCGAGGTTCAACCGGACGAGATCTATAATCTGGCCGCCATGAGCCATGTAAAAGTAAGTTTCGACACTCCCGAATATACGGCGAATGCGGATGGTTTGGGCGTATTGCGTATCCTAGAGGCGGTCCGCTTGCTGAACTTGATCCCGAAGACACGTATTTATCAGGCATCTACATCTGAGTTGTATGGCTTGGTGCAAGAGGTGCCGCAGAGGGAGACTACTCCTTTCTATCCGAGAAGCCCTTATGCGGTAGCGAAACTATACGGTTACTGGATTACGGTGAATTACAGGGAGGCCTATCATATGCACGCTTCCAATGGCATCTTGTTTAATCACGAGTCTCCATTAAGGGGAGAGACATTCGTGACTCGTAAGGTAACCCGGGCGGTTTCACGTATCGTTTTGGGTATGCAAAAAAAGGTTTATATGGGTAATCTTTCCTCCAAACGGGATTGGGGACACGCAAAAGATTACGTGCGTGCCATGTACGCTATTTTGCAACAAGATGAACCCTCGGATTATGTCATAGCTACCGGGATTACTACCACGATTCGGGACTTTATCCGTATGGCTTTTGAGGAAATTGGCGTGGGAATCCGCTTTAAAGGAGAAGGGATAGACGAGGTCGCTATCTTAGAGTCGATAGACGAGGGGTTGTTCGTCAAGAAGGTTGGTGATGCCTATCTGGAAAACTTTAAGAAACGTGTGGGTGAGGAAGTTGTAGGAGTAGATCCGCAGTATTTCCGCCCTACGGAAGTAGAGTTGCTGATCGGTGACGCTACGAAGGCACGTACTCGTTTAGGGTGGGGACCGGAGTATTCATTAGCGGCTTTAATTGAGGATATGATGAAGAACGATATAAAACTAATGAAGAAGGAGTCTTATCTGAAAGAGGGGGGCTATAAAATTTTGAACTATTTCGAGTGAGTTCGAAACAATTTGAAGATTTTATTTGTTGTAATTACAAAAAGAGTTAATTTTGTGCCAATTTTAAGATATTAGGTAATTGATTGTTTAATTAAAATGTTGAAAATATGAAGACTAAGGTTTTACTTTTAGCTTTGTTATCAGGTTTTGTATTCTCTGTGGCAGCACAGGAATATCAACCGCAGGTGGGGTTCAGCAATGAGGCTGGTTATAAGACTAATTTCAAGAAGAATAAAGCTCGCGACAATTGGTTTATTTCAATTGCGGGTGGAGCCAGCGTATTGTTAGGAGACCAAAATGGAGAGGCTGATTTCAAGAATCGTTTAAACTTCGCTCCACAAGTATCTTTTGGTAAGTGGTTTAATCCGTATTTAGGATTCCGTACCCAGTTAAATGGTGGTATTATCCACGGTTTTGAAGGTGATGGCGCACAGTTTATGCAACATAATAAATATGTAGCCGCTCACGTAGATTTGTTGTGGGATGTTACTAACTTCTGGGCTCCTTACAGAGAATCTAAAGTGTTCCGCTTGATTCCTTGGGTCGGTTTTGGTTATGCGCAGCGTTTCAAGACTACAGAGTCTTATGATCGTCCAAGAACGGAGTCTCCTACGTTGAACGCTGGTATCTTAACCGCTTTCCGTTTGAGCAAACGTGTTGATTTGAACGTTGAGATCCAAGGTTCTTTGTTGAACGAGCAGTTTAACCGTGTCGAGATGAATCACCTGACAGATGGTATCGTTCAGTTGAGCGCTGGTTTGACATTCAAATTGGGTAAGACAGACTTCGAGGTATTGGAGCCGATGGATTACGCTTTGTTGAACGACTTGAACGGCCAGATCAACTCTTTGCGTGCTGCTAACGATGAGTTGAGCAAACGTCCGGTTTCTTGCCCTGAGTGCCAAGAGACAGTTACTGAAGTTGTAAATAACTACGTTGACAATGTGGTTTACTTTCGCATCAACAGCGCTAAGATCGACAAGAACCAGCAGATCAATATCTATAACACAGCTGAGTTCATGAAGAACAACAACGCTCCGATCAAGGTAGTTGGTTACGCTGACAAGAAGACGGGTACTTCTGATTATAACATGGGTCTTTCTGAGAAACGTGCTAGAGCGGTCGCTAAGGAACTTATCGATAAATACGGTATCTCTTCTAGCCAGATCACTATCGAGTGGAGAGGTTCGGACGAACAACCTTATGGCGAAAATAGCTGGAACCGTGTAGTAATTATGAGCGCTAATAATTAATTTACGAATTAATACTTTAAAAAGGCCGTACTTCTAAGTGCGGCCTTTTTTTTGCGCCGAAAAATACTTACTTTTGTGAGAATTTATCGAATTGCTATGATATTGAACAAAAAACATGGTTATTTAATCCAATGGCTGATTGGTGTAGGAGATTTGATCGTATTGAATCTCTTGTTTATGGCCGTTTTTCATCTGCTTGGCCCGAAATACACGGAAGCGATATCCTATAATTTGAGAGAGGTTATTTTGTTATTGAATTTCTGTTATTTCTTCTCTTTATATTTTATCCCGATTCAATTGCATCAGGCGGTCGTGTTTATCGACAAGATTGTGCAACGGGCGTTCGGATTGGTTACCGTACTTATCTTTTTATTCGCTACTTGCTTGATCTTCTTGAATGTAGGGGATATTCTGGCTACCTTCCTCTTGGTCTATTACGGGGTTTCTATCATCTTGTTTTCGCTTTGGCGGGTTTTTGTGCGCTTATCCTTAAAGTTTTATAGGCGAAAAGGCTATAACTTTAAGAAGGTGGTGATTGTGGGTGCGGGAAAGAATGGTATGGAGCTTTACCAAGTTATGAAAGATGATTTGAGCTATGGGTTTAGTGTAAAGGGGTTCTTTGATGACAATGACTCGTTGAAAGACGTTTTACCTAATTATTTGGGTAAGACGAGTGAGGTGGAAGCGTATGTGCTGGAGCATGATATCGATGAGATTTATTGTACCTTGCCGGGTACGAACAACGGAAAGATCGTACGGCTTCTGAATTTCGCCGAGAAGAAGATGGTGCGTTTCTATATCGTGCCCGAGTTTTACCGGGATGTAAAGAAGAGTATGGTGATGGAGGTGATGGAATCGATCCCATTGCTGACGGTCCGCCGGGAGCCTTTGCAATCCGCCTATAACCGGTTCTTGAAACGGACGTTCGATATATTTTTCTCTTTGGTGATTTTGCTCACGATTTATCCGATCCTGTACATCGTGGTCGGTATAATGATCAAGTTAAGCTCACCCGGCCCGATCTTGTTTAAGCAGAAACGTACGGGATTGTATGGGCATGACTTCGAATGTTTCAAATTTCGTACGATGAAGGTGAACGCGCAGGCTGATACCTTGCAGGCCGTTAAGAACGATCCTCGGAAGACCCGGATCGGCGATTTCTTGCGCCGGACGAATCTGGATGAGTTCCCTCAGTTCGTGAACGTCTTGCTGGGCAATATGTCCGTGGTAGGCCCTCGTCCGCATATGTTGAAGCATACCGAGCAGTACTCGGCGTTGATCGATAAGTATATGGTGCGGCATTTGGTGAAACCGGGAGTAACGGGGTGGGCGCAAGTCACCGGTTACCGGGGTGAGACCAAGACGCTGGAGCAGATGGAAGGACGTGTGAAGAGAGATGTGTGGTATATAGAGAATTGGACGTTTTTCCTTGATTTAAAGATTATTGTGGTTACGGTACTGAATATGTTCAAGGGAGAGAAGAATGCGTATTAATCCGATTTGTTGCACACTTTTTGCGGATTTGTGTAATCTGTATTTATATTTATGCTATATTCGCGCTCGATGGGAAGAATAATTGCAATAGATTACGGCCGGAAACGTACGGGGATAGCCGCTACGGATATTTTACAAATGATCGCTAACGGCGTGGCGACAGTCCCAAGTGGAGAGGTTGTGAAATACCTGTCGGATTACATATCGCGGGAACCGGTGGATTTATTTGTGGTCGGGCTTCCGAAGCAAATGAACAATGAGCCTTCTGAGAACATGAAGTATGTGGAGGCGTTCGTGACCCATCTGAAAAGGACGATACCAAGTATCCCGGTAACTTATTACGACGAGCGGTTCACGTCGGTCTTAGCTCATAAGGCCATGTTGGAAGGCGGTTTAAAGAAAAAGAAACGGCAAGATAAAGGATTGGTCGATGAGATTAGCGCCGTTATTATTTTGCAAGCTTATTTAGAAAGTAAAAAATATCAGTTATAACTTATGATTTTACCCGTATTTTTATATGGTCAGCCCGTACTAAGAAAAGAGGCTGAGGATGTACCTAAAGATTATCCCGACTTGAAACAGTTGGTTGCCAATATGTTTGAAACGATGTATAATGCTGATGGGGTAGGGCTTGCCGCTCCTCAGGTGGGCTTGTCTATCCGTTTGGTGGTTATAGACGGTGATGTGATGGGAGATGACTTCCCTGAATGCAAGGGTTTCAAGCGTGCGTTGATTAATCCCGAGTTTTTGGAACGTAGCGAGGAGGAAATAGCTATGGAGGAAGGCTGCTTGAGCCTGCCGGGTATACACGAGAAAGTGTCTCGCTCGAAAACGGTTCGTGTGAGATATTGGGATGAGAATTGGGAGGAACACGAGGAAGTGGTGGAAGGTTTCGCCGCCCGTATCGTGCAGCATGAGTGCGAGCATCTGACGGGGCATGTCTTTATCGACAATGTCTCCGCTATTCGCCGTCAATTGAACAAAGGCAAATTAAATAGTATTATTAAAGGGACGGTTCGTTGCTCTTACCGGGCAAAAGCCGTTGGTAAATAATAAATCTATAAATAATCAATATGACAGATTTAAGTAAAAACATTGAGGCCCTCAGGGAAAAGAAAGCCGTTATCGAGATGGGCGGTGGTGAGGCTGCTATCGAAAAGCAAGTGGCGATGGGTAAGCTTACTGCCCGGGAGCGTATCTTGGCTTTGTTGGATAAGAACTCTTTCCATGAGTATGACATGTTCGTGAAACACGATGGCCGTGATTTCGGTATGGAGAAGAAGGTTCTGCCGGGTGATGGTGTGGTTACCGGTACGGGTACGATCTTTGGTGCCCCGGTTTGCATCTATGCACAGGACTTTACGGTTGCCGGTGGTTCGTTAGGTTTGCAGCATGCTCGTAAGATCACCAAGATCATGGATCATGCGTTGAAGATGAAATGTCCGATCATCGGAATCAATGACTCGGGTGGCGCGCGTATCCAAGAAGGTGTTGGTGCTTTGGCTGGTTATGGTGAAATATTCTATCGCAATACGATCGCCTCGGGCGTGATCCCTCAGATTTCCTTGATCCTCGGTCCTTGTGCCGGTGGTGCCGTTTATTCTCCGGCGTTGACGGACTTCGTGTTTGTGGTTGAGAACATCTCTAAGATGTTTATCACGGGACCGAACGTTATCAAGACCGTGCTGGGTGAGGATATCTCTATGGAAGACCTTGGTGGCGCACGTGTTCATGCGGAGACTACAGGTAACGCTCATTTCTATGCCTTGAGCGAGCAAGAATGTTTCGATCAGGTGAAACGTTTGGTTAGCTTCATCCCTTGGAATAATCAGGAGCGTGCGAAAGTGGTTGAGCCGAAAGAGCCGTCCGCTATGCTGAATATCGAGCAAGTAGTTCCGGCGGACCCGAAACAACCGTATGATGTGCGAGACGTTATCAGATGTATCGTCGATGACTCGGACTTCTTGGAGATTCAAGAGTTGTGGGCCGCTAATATTGTGATCGGTTTTGGCCGTATGGCAGGAGAAACGGTAGGTTTCGTTGCCAATCAACCGATGGTTCTGGCTGGCGTGCTTGATTGTGATAGCGCTGACAAGGCCGCTCGTTTCATCCGTTTCTGCGACTCATTCAATATTCCTATCATCACGTTGGAGGATATGCCGGGTTATCTGCCGGGCGTAGATCAAGAGCATGCGGGTGTGATTCGTCATGGGGCTAAGGTTCTGTATGCGTATTCGGAAGCTACTGTTCCTAAGATCACGGTTATCTTGCGCAAGGCGTACGGTGGAGGTTATATAGCTATGAACTCCCGTCACTTGGGCGCTGACTTCATGTTCGCTTGGCCGAGCGCGGAGATCGCTGTTATGGGTCCGGAAGGCGCAGCTAACATCATATTCCGCAAGGAGATCATGGAGGCGGAAGATCAGAACGCTATGCGTCAGGAGAAGGTGAAAGAATATATCGAGAAATTCGCGAACCCGTACGTGGCGGCTTCCAAGGGATTTATCGACTCTGTGATCGAACCGAAAGAAACCCGTTCATTATTGCTACACGCACTGAAGCTTTCCATTCTAAAAGAGGAATACAGACCGGCCAAGAAGCACGGTTTGCCTCCGTTCTAAATTGATGAGAGTATGGAAAAGAAACACCAGCAAGAAGAATATGTAGACTTTGTGGTGACGGCACGTAAATATAAGACGTTGCTGACAGCGAAGTATAAGAGCCGACCGATGTGGCATAAGCCGTCGGCTGGTGACGTGGTTTCTCATCTTCCCGGAACGATTATCAAGATTATGGTAGAAGAAGGACAGGCTGTGGAGGCCGGGCAACTTCTGCTAATCCATGAGGCGATGAAAATGCAGAACCGGGTGGTCGCTCCCATATCGGGAGTCGTTGTCGAGCTCAATGTAAAAGAGGGCGATAAGATAACGAAGAATCATTTAATGGTAAAAATAGAGTCTAAGTAAGATAATTTACTTATTTTTGCCTCTCAATCATTTTTAATAGGATGAAGAAGGCAACACTCTTTTTGATATTACAGATATTTACGATTTCGCTTTTTGCGCAGATTAATACGGACCGTGTATTGGCCATTGGCAGGAACGCCCTTTATTTTGAGGATTATGTTCTTTCCATTCAGTACTTCAATCAAGTTATCAAATCCAAACCTTGGTTGGCGGAACCCTATTTTTACCGTGCGGTGGCGAAGATAAATTTGGACGATTTTAAGGGGGCCGAGGAAGACTGTACTTTATGTCTTCAGCGGAACCCTTTTTTAACACAAGCGTATTACGCTCGCGGCATCGCCCGTCAAAGTCAGGAGAAATACGACGAGGCGATCGACGATTACCAGAAAGGACTTGAGTTCAAACCCGAGGACCGGCAGATGCTGGTGAATATGGCGGTGGCTTTTATCCAGAAAAAAGACTACAACGGGGCGGAGAAGACATTTGATGATTTAATGACCGCCCATCCGAAATATTCCATGAATTATATGACACGGGGCGCTATGTATCTGGAGAAAGGGGATACGTTGAAAGCCTTGGCCGATTATAATAAGGCGATCGAGATGGATCCTTATTATGCGCCGGCGTATGGCAATCGTGCGATCCTTCATTATCAAATGGATGATTACAAGGACGCTTTGGCCGATTTGAACGAGGCTCTACGTCTGGATACCCGTGAGAGCGGATATTATATTAACCGGGGGCTAGTTCGTTATCAGATGAATGACTTGAGAGGTGCGATGGCCGATTACGATCAGGTGATCAGCATGGATAGCCGGAACTTGATCGCACGGTTCAACCGAGGTTTGCTTCGGTTCCAAGTCGGGGATAATAACCGGGCTATCGAGGACTTTGATGTCGTTATCCAGCAAGAGCCAGATAACTATATGGCTTATTACAACCGTGCGTTGCTCCGTTTCGAGACGGGCGACTACCGGGGGGCCGTGCAGGATTACGACGTGGTCTTGAAGCAATATCCTACTTTCCTGCCAGGCTTTGTGAGCCGTTCGGAAGCAAAGCGTAAGCTAGGTGATAACGTGGGGGCAGACCGTGATTATTGGGCAGCCATAAAGATGGAGGAGCAGGCCAAGAACGGACAGCTCCCGAAGACATCGTCTTCTGGCTCCAATACAGCGGTGAACGGAGATGCCAAGACGGACGATTCGGAGGAGAATACTCGTGAGCAATCCGATAAGAATATCAATAAGTTCAACCGCTTGGTGGTATACGATAAGGAGCAGGAGCGTAAAAGTAAATACCAAAGTGAGGTCCGTGGGCGTGTACAAGACCGGAATGTCCATGTGGATCTGGAACCCCAGTTTGTCTTGACCTATTACGAGAAGGCGGATCCCGTAAAGAAACTTGTTTATTACGACAAGATGGTGGAGGATTACAATGGCCAGATGGTCTTGAAGCGTAAATTGCGTATCACGAACGAGGAGGCCGCTTTGACTGAGGACCAAATCGCCGTGCATTTCGCCTCCATCGACGAGTATTCGGCGGAGATCGAGCGTGATCCGAACAACGCTAACGCTTATTTTGGCCGTGCGATGGACTTCATGTTGGTGCAGGATTTCTCGGAGGCGATCAAGAATTTCTCGGAAGCGATCGAGCGAGACCCGTCGTTCACGATGGCTTATTTCAATCGTGCCGTGGAACGTTATAAGCAATTGATGTACACCCAATCCCAGCAGGCTAGCAAGGATACGTACGACTTGAGTGGCTCGGGAATGAACTTGAATATTGGTAAGTCCGCACAGTCGCAGGTAAACGCCAACACCTCGGTGGACCTCCGGAGCGCTATGCTGAAGGATAATAAGCGAGCCTATGAGCATGAGCAGATCATGAGGGATTACGATATGGTGATCAAGCTGAACCCGGGTTTTGTGTACGCTTACTTTAACCGTGCGAATCTGCGTTGCGCCCAGCGTGATTTCCGTGCCGCTATCGTTGATTATAACGAGGCGATCGAGCGGGACCCTGAATTTGCCGAGGCTTACTACAACCGTGGGTTAGCCCGTCTGTCGCAAGGTGACGTGAACCGGGGCATCGCCGACTTGAGCAAGGCAGGGGAATTGGGTATCTACAACGCCTATAGTATCATCAAGCGAATGACAAGCCGGTGATAACGCAAATTATTCGAGTTAAATGTTTCGCTGATAGAAAAGAAATATTAACTTTGTGGGCTGAATATAAAGAATTTTAGAGAATAGAATATGATAAAGATTACATTTCCGGACAATTCCGTAAGAGAATATGCAAAGGGAACGACTGCTATGCAGATAGCGGAAAGCATTAGTTCTCGTTTGGCACAGGAAGTCCTAGCCGCAAGCGTGAATGGGGAGGTTTGGGACTTAAGCCGTCCTATCAACGACGACGCTACGGTGAAACTTTTGAAGTGGGAAGACGAGGAAGGTAAACATGCGTTCTGGCATTCCAGCGCTCACCTTATGGCAGAGGCTTTGCAGGAATTATATCCGGGTATTAAATTCGGTATCGGTCCGGCGATCGAGAACGGTTTCTATTATGACGTGGATCCGGGTGAGGCCGTGATCAAAGAGGGTGATTTCGCTGCTATCGAGGCTAAGATGCTTGAGCTGGTAGCCAAGAAAGAAGAGATCAAACGTCAGGACATTACCAAGGCGGATGCCATGAAGATGTTCGGCGATAGAGGTGAAGAGTATAAAACAGAGCTTATCAGTGAGTTGGAAGACGGTACGATCACTACCTATACGCAGGGTTCTTTTACGGACTTGTGTAGAGGACCGCACTTACCGAATACCTCTTATCTGAAAGCTGTCAAGATATTGAGCGTAGCCGGCGCTTATTGGCGTGGCGATGAGAAACGCAAGCAATTGGTTCGTTTGTATGGTATCACTTTCCCGAAAAAGAAGATGTTGGATGAGTATCTGACATTGTTGGAGGAGGCCAAGAAACGTGACCACCGTAAGATCGGTAAGGAGATGGACTTGTTCATGTTCTCCGATACGGTAGGTAAGGGCTTACCGATGTGGTTGCCGAAAGGTACCGCCTTGCGTTTGCGTCTGCAAGAGTTCTTGCGTCGTATCCAAGCTCGTTATAATTATCAAGAGGTAATGTGTCCGCCGATCGGTAATAAATTATTGTATATTACCTCCGGCCACTACGCTAAATACGGAAAGGATTCTTTCCAACCGATCCATACACCTGAGGAGGGTGAGGAATACTTCTTGAAACCGATGAACTGTCCTCATCACTGTATGATCTATAAAAACTCTCCTCGTTCGTATAAGGACCTGCCGTTGCGTCTAGCTGAGTTCGGTACGGTTTGCCGGTATGAACAGAGCGGAGAGTTGCACGGATTGACCCGTGTACGTAGCTTTACGCAGGATGATGCTCATATTTTCTGCCGCCCCGATCAAGTAAAGCAGGAATTCTTGAACGTAATGGACATCATCTCGATCGTATTCAAGACGATGAATTTCGAGAACTTCGAGGCTCAGATCTCCTTGCGTGACAAAGTGAACCGTGAGAAATATATCGGTAGCGACGAGAATTGGGAGAAGGCTGAGCAAGCGATTGTAGAGGCTTGTGAGGAAAAAGGCTTGAAAGCTAAGATCGAATATGGAGAGGCCGCTTTCTACGGTCCGAAACTCGACTTCATGGTGAAAGACGCTATCGGCCGCCGTTGGCAGTTAGGTACGATTCAGGTAGACTATAACTTACCGGAACGTTTCCAATTGGAATATACGGGTGCCGACAACCAGAAGCACCGTCCGGTTATGATCCACCGTGCGCCGTTCGGTTCCATGGAACGGTTCGTTGCCGTATTGATCGAGCACACCGCCGGAAAGTTCCCGTTGTGGTTGACTCCGGAGCAGGTATGTATCATGCCGATCAGCGAGAAGTTTAATGATTACGCTTGGCAAATCGCACGTGAGTTAGGTAATCAGGAAATCCGTGCTATCGTAGATGACCGAAATGAGAAGATCGGTCGTAAAATTCGTGACAATGAATTGAAAAGAATCCCTTATATGCTCATCGTTGGAGAAAAAGAAGCAGAAAATGGTGAAGTTTCTGTAAGAAAACAGGGCGAAGGTGATAAAGGTTCGATGAAAATTGCTACCTTTGCAGCGCTTTTGAATGGCGAGGTAGAGGAAATGATGAATCGCTGGCAAAAAAGTAATGATTAAATAACTAATAACGAGGAGAATAAATCTTTTTGAATGAAGAATGACAATCTGAAAGAACAGTATAGAATCAACGAACGTATTCGTGTTCGTGAAGTTCGTTTAGTAGGTGACAATATTGAGACGGGTGTTTATCCGATCGCTCAAGCGCTGAAAATAGCGGAAGAGCAGGGGATGGATCTAGTCGAGATTTCACCAAATGCTGCGCCCCCCGTTTGTAGAGTAATCGACTACCAGAAATTCCTCTATCAGCAAAAAAAGCGTCAGAAAGAGCAAAAAGCGAAATCTGTGAAAGTGGTCGTGAAGGAGATTCGTTTCGGGCCTCAGACTGATGATCATGATTACAATTTTAAATTGAAGCACGCTAAGGGATTTTTGGAGGAAGGTTCGAAGGTCAAAGCCTACGTGTTCTTTAAAGGCCGTTCTATCCTTTTCAAGGAACAGGGAGAAGTCCTGCTGCTTCGTTTTGCCAACGATTTGGAGGATTATGGAAAAGTAGAGCAGTTGCCGGTATTGGAGGGAAAACGTATGATTATCATGCTTACTCCGAAGAAAGCGGGCACTGGTTCAGCCCCGGCTGCGGCCGCAGCTCCGAAAGTTGTAAAGAAAGTGATCACGACACCTAAGCCTAAAAGCGAGGGTGATAAGAAAACAGAAGAATAAAATCCGTCCCTGATAGAAGGGAGGTTAAGTTTAATAATTAAAATATAATTGGAAAATGCCTAAGATGAAGACTAATTCCGGTGCCAAAAAGAGGTTCGCCCTTACCGGACTTACCGGATCAGGAAAGATCAAAAGAAAACACGCTTTTAAGAGTCATATCTTAACAAAGAAGACTAAGAAGCAAAAGAGAAATCTTACTCACACGGGTTTGGTAGCTAGTGTTGACGTAAGCAACGTAAAGCAGATGCTTTGCATGAAGTAATCTTTATTCATTAAGCGAGTTTTATAACGATTTTTATTAACCGAATGCATTTAGCAATCAAGTTCATCCTAAGAGATGACGCTAACATTCAAAACAGATTAGAATTATGCCTAGATCAGTAAATCATGTTGCTTCAAGAGCAAAAAGAAAACGGATTTTAAAACTAACCCGTGGTTATTATGGTGCACGTAAGAACGTTTGGACCGTAGCGAAGAATACATGGGAAAAAGGTTTGACTTATGCTTTCCGCGACCGTCGTAACAAGAAACGTAATTTCCGTGCTTTGTGGATTCAGCGTATCAACGCTGCCGCTCGTATGGAAGGTTTGTCTTACTCTCGCCTAATGGGTGCTTTGCACGCTGCCGGTATCGAGATCAACCGTAAGGTTTTGGCAGACTTGGCCGTTAACCATCCGGAAGCATTCAAGGCTATCGTAGCTAAAGTAAAATAAGATTTTTGCTATATAGTTAATAAAGAGCCTCCCCGAAAAGGAGGCTCTTTTTTTGTTGTTTTTGTTTGGTTATGTCGATACGATTACATATCTTTGTAACAAGAAAAAGATAAACAGGGAATGAGTTAAGCCGCACTTGTTCGATTGGGAAACTCATCAGTTTATTTTAATTCCGAGACATAGCTCTTGTCGCCAATGGCGGGCCGCGCCCTTCGGGGTATGCTTAGCACGGCGGATTACAAAGGTGGCAAAGCACTCAAATCCTGTCATACGGAGTTTGTTCACATCTACAGTGCGGCTTTTTCAAATAGGGAAGAGGATCTTTAATTAGATTCTCTTCTTTTTTATGCGGTTCACGCAGGTAGTCTCGTTAGCTCATATAAGTAGTCTTCTGAGGATAAAGTGAATTATTTTGAAAATAAATTAGGTTTTATAGTTGGTAATCCAAAAAGAATGCTTTCCTTTGTACCAACAAACAAAAGATAGTTTGTCTTGCTCTTTATCTTCGAGTTTCTATTCTCAGTAATGATAATATATTCTTCTAGAAATCGATCTTCACTAACATCACTTGTTTTATTATTAATTTATTTTTAATTTTTTTCGTATGAATATTTACATTGGAAACTTGAGTTATCGAGTAAGAGAGTCTGATTTGCAACAAGTATTAGAAGAGTATGGTGTTGTTGATTCAGTAAAGTTAATTGTTGATCGTGATACTAGACGTTCTAAGGGTTTTGCTTTCGCTGAAATGCCTAACGTAGACGAGGCTCAAAAAGCTATTGAGGAATTAAACCAAGCTGAGTACGAAGGTCGTCAGATGGTTGTAAAAGAAGCAATTCCTAGACGTTAATTTTAGAAGATATACATCTTAAAATAACTCTGAAGCGGGGAGACGATAGTCTTTCCGCTTTTTTGATATTGTCCATTATTGTCGTATATTTACGCACCAAGAATAACACAACTAAAAAATAAGTATTATGACGTTGCCAAAACGGTCTTACATGAAAGTAACCGGACTTGCTCTCGCTTGTTCCTCGCTACTTTTTTCCTGTGCTCCCAAGGAGGTTCCGCAGGTGAATTTAATCCCTAAGCCGGCCCATATCGAGGTGACTGGCGGTTATTTCAAAGTAGATAGTAATCTCGTATTCGGGAATGATCAATCGGGTACGATCCGTTACGTGGTCGATGAGTCTTTCAATGGCGGAAATCCGGAGGGATATGCGTTGAACGTGACCGAGAAGGGGATCGAGTTGAGAGCCGCCTCTAAATCCGGATTGTTTTACGGGGAACAAACGTTGCGCCAGCTGTATACGTCGAAAGGGATTCCTTGCGTATCGATCCAAGATAATCCCCGTTTCCCGTATCGTGGCTTGCATCTGGATGTCTCTCGTCATTTCTTCCCGAAAGAGGAGGTGATGAAGTTATTGAACGTCATGTCTTATTATAAATTGAATACGCTTCATATACATTTGACGGATGCCGGTGGTTGGCGTATCCAGATGGATAAATACCCGAAACTGACTACGGACGTGGCTTTCCGTACGGAATCCGATTGGCAGAAATGGTGGGATGGAAAGGATCGCAAGTATCTGCCGGAAGGAACTCCGGGGGCATATGGCGGTTATTTTACGAAAGAAGATATCCGTGAGATCGTGGATTACGCTACGGCCCGGCATATTAATATAATACCGGAAATCGAATTCCCGGGGCATTCGGACGAGGTGTTCGTGGCGTACCCGGAGTTGAGTTGTGCCGGCAAACCTTATACGACGGGTGATTTCTGCATCGGCAACGAGAAATCGTTTACGTTCATGGAGGATGTATTGTCCGAGGTGATCGAGTTGTTCCCTTCCGAATATATCCATATCGGGGGAGACGAGGCCGGGAAGGGAGCTTGGAAGACCTGCCCGAAATGTCAAGGCTTGATGCGCCGGAACGGGATGAAGGACGTGGATGAGTTGCAGAGCTATATGATTCATCGTGCCGAGGAATTCCTGATTTCCAAAGGCCGCAAATTGATCGGTTGGGATGAGATTCTGGAAGGGGGCTTGGCTCCGGAGGCTACCGTCATGTCTTGGCGGGGCGAGGAAGGGGGAATCAAGTCCGCCCGCATGGGACACGACGTGGTCATGACACCGGGTGGTTATATGTATTTCGATTTCTATCAAGCCGATCCGAAGACACAGCCGTATGCCATCGGCGGTTATACGCCGATCAAGCGGGCGTACAGTTATAATCCAGTGCCTGTGGATTCGTTGACTGCCGAGGAAAGTAAGCATATCCTAGGGGTACAGGCGAATACATGGACGGAGTATATCAAGGATGAGAAGCATCTGGAGTATATGATGTTCCCTCGTGCCTTGGCGGTCGCCGAGATCGGATGGACTCCGCAAGAGGATCGTAGTTGGGAGGATTTTAAGCCTCGTATGAACGCGAATATCCCGGTTCTGCAACGGATGGGTATCAATACGTTCACGCTCTCGGACGAGATCGAGACCACGATGGAGGTAGATACCTTGCGGCGAGAGATCAAGGTCATGTTGGATGCGGAGAAATATCCGGCGGAGATACGTTACACGACAGACGGCTCTATTCCCGCCGCCTCTTCCCGGGTCTATAACGGCCCGATCGTGGTGAAAGACTCCGCTGATATCAAGGCCGCTATCTTCCGTGACGGGCAGCTTCAAGGAACGCCTACCGAGAAGAAGGTGGATTATCACCGGGGTATCAATAAGCCTATACATTATAATAGTAAGCTGTATAGCGGTTATATGGCGGGTGGCATGAACGCCTTGCTGGACGGCTACAGGGGAGGCTTGACTTATCTGGACGGTCGTTGGCAGGGTTATTTGAATGACTTGGATTGCGTGGTGGACATGGGCGAGGTGACGGATATCCATAAGGTATCGTCCCGCTTTATGCAATTGATCGGCCCGGGCGTGTACCAACCGGGAGAGGTGGAGTTGCTGACATCGGAAGACGGGGAGAGCTATATCTCGCAGGGAGTTATCCCTACTACGATATCCAATACGGATAAAGACCTGTCTTTTCAGGAATATACGTTTAACGGCGATTGGAAAGCCCGTTATATCCGTATCAAGGCAAAAGAGGCAAATAAGGGTTTCATCTTTACGGATGAGATCGTGATCTGGTAAGTATGAATCAATTAATTATCAACTAAAATACATTTATCAAATGAAGAAACAGTTAATGACCTTCCTGTTGTGTGGCAGTCTGTTCGCTACGGCGCAGCAACCGGTAGATTATGTGAACCCCTTCATCGGTACGAGCAATTACGGTACGACGAATCCCGGTGCGGTTTGTCCGCAGGGTATGATGAGCGTGGTTCCTTTCAACGTCATGGGGTCGGAGAAGAACCGTTTTGACAAGGATAGTCAATGGTGGTCTACTCCTTACTCGGCAGACAATAAATTCTTTACGGGATTCGCTCACGGCAGCTTGAGCGGCGTGGGATGCCCGGAGCTGGGAGGTTTGCTATTGATGCCGACGACGGGCGAGTTGAACGTGGACTATAAGGCTTACGGCAGTGAGTACAAGGACGAGGTGGCTCACCCCGGTTATTATAGCAATACCTTGACCAAGTATAATATCAAGGCGGAGGCTACTGCCAGCATGCGTACGGGCTTGAGCCGTTTTACCTTCCCGAAAGGGGAGAGCCATATCCTCTTGAACCTAGGCGAGGGCTTGACGAACGAGACCGGCGCTACGGTACGTATCGTGAATGATACGGAGATCGAGGGGAGTAAGCTTTTAGGTACGTTCTGCTATAATCCACAGGCCGTATTCCCGGTTTACTTCGTGATGAAGGTAAACAAGGCCCCGAAGAAGATGGGTTATTGGAAGAAACAACGTGAGATGAAGGGGGTAGAGGCCGAATGGGATATCTACTCCGGCAAGTATAAGTTATATACCAGTTATACCCGTGAGATGAGCGGAGACGATGTCGGCGTATGGTTCGATTACGATACGGACGAGGGCGAGGCTATCGAGGTGAAGATGGGTATCTCGTACGTGAGCATCGAGAACGCCCGCCTGAACATGAATACGGAGCAGCCCGGCTTCGATTTCGACAAGGTCCGTACGGCGGCTAGCACGATGTGGAACAAGGATCTTTCCAAGGTACAAGTGGAAGGAGGTACGAAAGACGAGAAAACGATATTCTATACCGGTATGTATCATTTGCTGATCCATCCGAATATCCTGCAAGACGTGAACGGCGAGTACCCGATGATGGAGAGCCTGAAAGTAGGCCATACCACCGGAAACCGTTATACGGTCTTCTCCCTGTGGGATACGTACCGCAACGTAAGTACCCTGATGACCTTGCTCTATCCGGAGCGTCAATTAGATATTATCCGTACGATGCTGGATATGTACCGGGAAAACGGTTGGTTACCGAAATGGGAGCTTTACGGACGTGAGACCTTTACGATGGAGGGCGATCCCTCGATCCCGTATATCGTAGACGCATGGATGCGCGGCTTGCGTGACTTTGATGAGCAAACCGCTTATGAGGCGATGCGTAAAGGCGCTACTACCCCGGGAGAGTTCAACCTGCTTCGTCCGGACGCGAACGATTATTTCAGCAAGGGCTATGTTCCTTTGCGTGAGCAATACGATAACTCCGTATCTCATGCGCTGGAATATTATATCGCCGACTGGAACTTGGCTAATTTCGCTCAAGCCTTGGGTAAGAAAGAGGATGCCAAGTTATTCCGTGACCGTTCTTTAGGTTACAAACATTATTATAGCAAGGAGTTCGGAACGCTGCGTCCTATCTTGCCGGACGGCACTTTCTACTCTCCGTTCGATCCGAAACAAGGCGAGAACTTCGAGCCTAGTCCCGGTTTCCATGAAGGCAACGCATGGAATTATACGTTTTATGTTCCTCACGATATCAAGGGACTGGCCAAATTGATGGGAGGCGATAAGAAATTTGTCGATCATTTGCAGAAGGTATTCGATGACGGCAATTATGATCCCGCCAACGAGCCGGATATCGCTTATCCTTATTTGTTTAGCTATTTCAAGGGAGAGGCTTGGCGTACTCAGAAGTTGGTCCGTCAGTTGTTGAAGGATTGCTATCATAATGCCCCGAACGGTGTCCCGGGTAACGAGGATACAGGCACGATGTCCGCTTGGGCTATTTTCTCCATGATGGGCTTCTATCCGGCTTGTCCGGGCGACGTGAACTATGTATTGACTTCCCCGACTTTCGATAAGGTTACGATCCAGCTCGACAAGAAATTCTATCCTAAAGGCGAATTGGTAATCGAGTCTAAGCATAGTAATCCAGAAGCGATCTACATCAAGGACGTTTTCGCCGGCGATAAAAAGCTAAAGGGCTACACCATCTCGCAAGAGGACTTGGTAAATGCCGGAACCTTGCGTTATATCCTCGAGGATACGCATAAGTAAGCCAAGATAAAGATATACCGAATTTGATATTTACCGGACGCAGATGACACCGACAAGCACGGGTGATCTGCGTCCGGTTTATTTTTTGATATCCTAAAACCATTTGATCTTCCTGAATATAAAAAAGGCCGTAGCGGATAGCAAGATCGAGAGCAAGATGATAACCACGAAACCATGCGGCATATCCTCCATGTAGATCGGGACGTTCATCCCGTAGAAGCTAGCGATTAATGTTGGAACCATTAAGATAATGGAAAGTGATGTCATACGTTTCATGATCGTGTTCACGTTGTTGGAGATGATAGAGGCGAAAGCGTCCATCGTACCCGTAAGAATATCGCTATAGATATTTACCGTGTTATGGGCCTGTTTCAACTCGATCTCCACGTCCTCCACTAAATCCTTGTCGATATATTGCGGCTCTTGGAAAATATTCTGGAGCTTGGCCAGCATCACCTCATTCCCGCGGATGGAGGTGTTGAAGAATACCATGCTCTTCTCCAGCTTCATCAACGCTAGCAGATCCTCGTTGCGGATGCTTTTCTCCAACGCCTTTTCCGCCTCGGTGACGGCGTAATTGATTTGTTTCAGGTATTTAAGGAACCATACGGCCGATGAGTGGATCAGCCGGAGGATCAACTCATACTTGTTTTTAATCTGGAGTTCCTTCCGTTGGGTATAGCGGATGAAATCGGGGATCAAGTCCGTCTTATGGTAACATACGCTTACGATGATCTCATTGTTCGTGATGATACCGATCGGCACCGTATTGAACGGAATGTCATGATCTTGGTTCTGCAACGGGATACGTAAGATGGTAAGCAACCAATTCCCCTCGTACTCGATACGGGGACGTTCGTCCGTATCGGCTATATCGCTCAAGAATGATTCGGGTACGTTAAATCGATCCATCAAGAATTGAAGATCTTCGGGAGTCGGGCACTCTACGTTTACCCAACTGTTAGGAAGCCATTGGTTCTTCTCCACATAACCGGCCTCACAATAAAGAAATTGTCTCATTATTGCCTCCTTTCGTGTTTAATCCGAGCAGAGGATCAATGAAACCCTCCGCCTCGTTAGTTCATACTCTGTTCTGTTTCTAGCGGGATACTGTCGTCCATAATTTGAAAATTACTTTTTACGGGTGCAAAGATAATACTTTTTTACGTAAGTAAAGTTATGTCGCTGTATGCTGACAGCAATATTGTTGCCAGTTTACGTTAGCATAGGCTTACTTCTCTGAGAGTATTGCGATACTTCTGGTAATAGTACTGGAGTACTTTCATGGAAGTACCCGAGTACTGCCTAAGAAGTACTCCAATACTTCTTAGGCAGTACTGGCCATCTATTCAATCCCGCATTTCCCCTCTTCGTTGAAGTAGAAGAAGAGCCCGGTATCTATGCTGACCGGACCATGGATACGGCTTACGGCGGGTTCCCATGCGGGCATCAACCGGAGTACCCGTAAGGCTTCATCGCGGAACTCATCATAGGTTTTCCCCGTATCGCGAGGATACAGTATATTCTCGGGTAGGCTTACGGGATTCTGTAACATACCTAAGGAATCGATCGTGAAGGAGTAGAAGAGTCGTACCTTCGTGCCCGTACCTTTATAAGATTCGGGATAACGCAGGTTCTGTTCGAAGAAACGGATCATGGCTTCTCTTCCTCCCTTGAACTCGGCCATGGGGCGAGGCTCGTGGAGCCGGCTGGCGAAGCGTGTGTATTCCTCATAATCTTCCGGGTTATCGGATAGGTAGAACGTGGCGGCCAAAGGATAATGGACGATGCCGGCGCCCTGTCCGGTGATGACGGTCTTATGCACCCGGTACAATCCCGGTGGATTTTCCTTGAGCTCAGGCAGCAAGGTGGCCGAGAAATCGTCTCTTGTCTCGTTTGGAAAGATCGGATAGCCGATATCAACAAAAAAGTTGGGTTGCGGGACCCCTTTCCATGCCTTCCCGTCGAAATGCTCGATGAAATAACTTTCGCCTCCCATCCCTTCTAGGTCGGTATGGTTGGTGATGGCGATCTCGATCCGTTCGATGTTGGTTGGGTAGACATTCGGGCTTACTCGCATGGAGAAGTGGGTGGTGTCCTCGCAAAGAGATTCCTCGGGCGACCGGTCGTAAGGGCCTCCGCCGATCCGGATGAGGGGCGAGTCGAATACGTACGTCTTAAATGCTTTTACATACGGAGCTTCCACTATGATAAGCTGTAGGAAGACGGAGTCGTCCGTGTTCCAGAGGGAGGCCATGTTTCTGCGGATCTTCCGGAGATGCGGGGGAAGGGTATCGTATTCCTTGCCGAAGAACAATTCTATGCTGTCCCGTATCTGCTTGGCGGTCCATCCTTCCGTGGAAACTGAAGATGCGGCATGGGTATCAGTCGGTAACGGTAGGGTATCTTGCCGTGCTATGGATTGGGAGTCGGCTGAGTAGTCGCTACTGTTTTCCCCTTTCTTTTGTTTGGTATGGCAGCCGTATAATAGGCAGCCGCCCATGATAACTAATCCGATAAAATACGCTTTCATGATTCGACAGGTTTTAATTCCTAAATATAAAGAATCTTTTTCAGAAATGGGTAAAAGATATTACCTTTGACTCCCCAAATAGAAAGAATGATGGCAGAAGGAACAAGAAATACAGGAAGAGGAAGGAAAAAGCCTGTGGAGATGCTCCCCGATATGGGGCGTCTTCAGCCACAGGCCCGTGAGTTGGAGGAGGCTGTGTTGGGTGCGTTGATGCTGGAGAAAGACGCGTACTCGATCGTCAGCGAGATCTTGAAGCCGGAGTGTTTCTATGAGAAAGCGCATGAGAAGATTTATGCCGCTATCGTAGACTTGGCGTTGAGCCAGCGTCCCGTGGATATGCTTACCGTAACGGAGCAATTGAAGAAACGGGGAGAATTGGAGGATGTAGGCGGACCGTTCTATATCTCTCAACTTACCAGCAAGGTGGCCAGTAGCGCCCATATCGAGTATCACGCCCGGATCATTGCCCAGAAATATCTGGCGAGGGAGTTGATCTCTTTCACGGCGATGATCCAAGGAAAGGCATTTGATGAGACGCTCGATGTAGAGGACTTGATGCAAGAGGCGGAGGGTAAGTTGTTCGAGATCTCTCAACGTAACGTAAAGAAGGATGTCACCCAGATCAACCCCGTCATCAAGGACGCTATGGAGATGTTGCAAAAGGCGGCCCTCCAGAAGGAAGGTCTGAGCGGATTGCGCACGGGCTTCGAGGGCTTGGATAAGATGACTTCCGGTTGGCAGAATTCCGACCTTATCATTATCGCCGCCCGTCCGGCCATGGGTAAGACGGCTTTCGTCCTTTCCATGGCGAAGAATATGGCGGTGAATTTCAATACGCCTGTCGCCCTGTTCTCGCTCGAGATGAGTAACGTGCAGTTGGTAAACCGTCTGATCGTGAATGTCTGCGAGATACCGGGCGAGAAGATCAAGAGCGGACGCTTGGAGAGCTACGAGTGGGAACAGCTGGACTTTAAGATCAAGGAGCTTTACGATGCCCCGATCTTCGTGGACGATACCCCGAGCTTGTCCGTCTTCGAGCTGCGAACGAAAGCCCGTCGTCTGGTGCGTGAGCATGGCATTAAATGTATCATTATCGACTACCTTCAGTTGATGAACGCTAGCGGTATGAACTTCGGTAGCCGTGAGCAGGAGGTGAGTACGATCTCCCGCTCGTTGAAGGGATTGGCGAAGGAATTGAATATCCCGATTATCGCCTTGTCGCAGTTGAACCGTGGTGTGGAAGCTCGTCAAGGCGTGGAAGGTAAGCGTCCGCAGCTAGCCGACTTGCGTGAGTCCGGAGCTATCGAGCAGGATGCCGATATGGTATGTTTCATCCACCGTCCCGAATATTATAAGATTACGGAAGACGAGCGGGGAAATTCCCTGATCGGCCTCGCCGAGATCATTATCGCCAAGCATCGTAACGGTGCCGTGGGGGATGTCCGGCTGCGCTTTAAGAGCGAGTTCGCCAAGTTTATGAACGTAGAGGAAGATATAGCGGTAAGGGAATTCTCCTCGACCATGAACGGTGGAGACCCGATGCCCCCGATCCCATCGGCGGGAGCTGACTTCTTGAGTCAAGGTAGCAGTAACGAGGTTCCGTTCTAATATAGCATGAATGAGCGAAAGAGGCGAAAACGTTTGCGGTAGATTTTTCGCCTCTTCTTTTCTGTTTCGTTGGCGAATCCGGTTCGAATCTTCTATCTTTGTGATTGAAAACAAATTACTGAATCAGCCATGACGAGACACTTAGTTCCGGTATCTATATACCTGTCGCTGTTGCTTAGCTGCAACTCGCCGAAAGAATACAAATCCTTTGATGAATACCCTTCCTATGAGGGAGACGATCTGGAGTTGTTCTATTCCTGTCTCTTATA